>Ga0208133_1000830_pt1 | contig 11456 bp, 19 predicted proteins | sample ColrivemetaGS535_FD_187595 | JGI IMG/M metagenome (GOLD analysis project Ga0208133, IMG submission 187595) | Estuarine microbial communities from the Columbia River estuary, USA - metaG S.535 (SPAdes) (version 2) | ecosystem: Environmental > Aquatic > Marine > Intertidal zone > Estuary | place... | reverse complement strand
GTCCTGAAACTTTATTGCTTCATCTTCATTATTAAATGCTACACCTTTAATATCATACATATCTTCTAGGTATCTAGCGTAGTCTCCATTAATATCTTGTGCCCAGGTGTGCATTGTAATCCACATGATATCTACTTCTCCACCACTTAATACCCCTGCCATTATTGCAATACCAACTTCTTCACTACCGATATCAGCAAACAATACAGCCAATAGTCTTTTCTTTGTATCAAACTGCCGGATGCTCTGCCATTTAGGCCATGATACTAGAAATTTATTGTTTTGTACAGTGGTTATGGGAAAGGGGGTATTGTTCATTGGAATTTTAATAAAAATATTAGGTACTTCTTTTCGTCAACAATCTCATAACCATCAGTTATGTTACCATTAATAATGTTCATTCTTATACCATATTGTCCTATAAGGTAATCTTCAAAATCATATGCGTCAAACTCTTTGTTCTGTAGCATATATTCTTTGCGTACAAGTTTTAATGCTGCCCAATAATCCCATCGTTTCTTATGCTGTTCTAATTTAGGATCATCGTCATCGTAATCTTGTATGTGAGGTATTGTTGCCATCAACTCCACCTCAACGTAAACATAATGTAATCTCTCTCATATCTAAACTTAAAACTAACTTTATTTGTATCAGTAACACACCATCTACAATGTCTTTTATATTTTCCTACATTGTTTACTAACCATTGTGTCATCTCATTGTATTTGTCAATATGTTCTGCTCTAACTGAACATTCATACCATCCCGGCTTAGTATAAGCCCATCCAAGTTTGTGGTCATAATATTCATCTATTATTGCCATCTTAATAGAAACCATTCTAAATCTTTTTTGTCACGGAACCAAAACTTAGAATTATTCATATACCATCGCATGTCAGGTGTCCATACTCCATCTACTGAAGTTGGTCCTAATGTGTCAACTATCCATGCTTCCATTTCTTTCCATTTAACACTATTCATTGGTTGTACAGTCAAATACTTTTGACCATAAACCGTACCCTCGCTAAAGTCAAAAGAATTCCATCCTAATGCAGACATTAACACCATTGCGTCAATATCTTTAGCCATTTGATCGGCTACTTGATTAATAATTTCTTCTGTTATATTCATCCCCACCTCAACATAAAATAACTAGCATTACTATCATTGTAAAAGGTAAATCTTGCATGTCGTTTCACAATAGGATCATGGCTAAAATTGTCATACTTCTCTTGGTAGTAAGCATAGTCAAAATCAACACCCTGAATATAACCCATGTTTCGTAACTCATGTCCTATTTCCATAGTTCTCTTAGCAGTAATATATAGTATAACATCAGTCACGTGTTAACTCAAATATAATAGCATCACGTTCATCCTTGAAATAGAAATCCATATATTCTTCAGTGGCGTGTGTTTCATATTTGTCTCCGGGTAACCCAAACTTCATCACCGCCCATACACAAGTTCTATTCCACTGATGTATGTCATGACCTATTTGCCATGGTATACGAACTCTAGTACCCACCGGCATTTAATAATTCCTTAACTTGTTTAACATTTGATGGATCACGATTAAACTTTAATGCCCATTGCTCTGGATTAATATAGTCCATAATCATCTTCTGATGGTCATCACGTAATGTACTTAAGAATTGCACACCACTAGAACTTTGATATAACATCCATGGACTAATTCGTCCTCTAGCAATCTCATAACATATATTGTTTGGATTACCGTAACGTAAATAATCCCTGCTTTGAATCTTTTCAGCTTCTGCTTTTTCTATTGTTATTTCAATACTACGATGTATCGCATCTAACGGATCTTCAGTACGCAAATATTCACACAAAAACTTTGTGTAATTAGTATCTTGACGCCAATTGTCAATACGAATTGAATTCTTTAACAACCAATCACTAAATCTACTAACATTGATGCATTTAATCTCTACACAATATAGGCCAAACTTAATAAACGCAAGGTAATAAGGATTCTTAATGAATTCTTCATATGTACGATTCTTTGTGCCTGCAGTATTCTTCTTATAAAACTGTAACCAAGCTTGGAAACCCACACGATTACCTTGACGGTCACGTTCTAACCATCTACGTTTAGGTTCGCATATGTGTTTAAGTACAGTACTTTCACGTTGGAACGTAGCTTTACAGAACTCACATCCATATAGTGATTTAGTTTCCTCGGTCTTTTTCATATTGCTTAATATCTTCCTCAGTCACTAATTGACTAAGAACTTCTATATCCGATTGTTTTAAGTTAGGGTATGTTTCTGCTAGATAGCATTTACGTTTATGTTCTAACACAAATGCTTTAGCAATCTCATCAATATCATCACTATCTACTTTAGGATAAATCTTAGTGTAATATTCTTTAATATCTTTAGTTTTAGCAGGTTCTTTTAATGATGTTACTTTACTACCTAAATGAGGTATCCACTGATGAAATTGTTTACCTAAGTCAGGACTACTAGCACATAACATATACCATTGCAATTTAGGATGCTTCTGTACATATTCATTAAACAAGTATTTGTTAGCATGATAGTCAACACTACGCAAGTAATAACCCTGAACATCGCCTGAACCTTTGATAGCACTCATCCAATGTGTCATCATATAGGGAACAAACTTCTTTTGTTGTTCTTCGGTTAGTCTATCATAATACCCATAATCTTTCTTGTCCATAGCCGTAAGAGCATCAAACAAGTTAAAATCTTGTGCTTCAAACTTTTCATCAACGGGAGTACTCTTTTTAGTTGCCATTATTTCTTCTACGTTTTGATTCCAATGAACTAACTTGAACGAATTCCCAGTCTATCATCGGAATATTATTTACAATCATATCATTTTTCATTTTATTAAACAAGTCTTGTGGTACCCTCTTACTATTTCCCAATTTATCAGTAACAGTAACTTTGCCGGATGATGCTTTACTCCATACTTCTCCACCTTTGTTTTCTGTTTTTTTTCCTATTTCTCTGCGTTGTTCTATGGTCAGTTTACCTAGACTATTTTTATACTTTTCTTGTCGTTGTTCTTTTGTTAAGAGCTTAAAGGTTTTTTCGTAGGATCGTTTACCGGATTCAACCATTTTTTGTTTAGTTTCAGTCGTTCTTTTAGTAACAGCATCTCTTTGTTTTTGTATTGTTTTCTGTGAGGACTTTTTTCCTTTGTTCCACGGCTCCGGCATTGTTTTGCCCCCTCCACCGTTCTCTTCCATTAAGTTTGCCCATTCATCACTTTCTATTACATTCCAAAGTTTACTAAAATGAACTCCCCACTCTTTAACTTCTTCTTTGGTATTACATTCTTTAATCACCTCAGTTAAATGCTCATATCCATGTTTTCTAAGATGTAGTCTCCAATATTTTCCTGAACCCAAATATTTATATGGATCGGATTTTGTAGTTTGACAAAGATATTTCAAGCCGGTAATAGAATGTGTTTTTACACACAAATAGTAAATAATCATGCTGGTGCTCCTATATAGCATTAGAGTAGTTGGGGTTCCTACGCCCGCGAACTACACTAATATTTATATATCAGAAAGCCATTGAATAGTCTACTATTTCACAGTTACGACTAATCTCTTTTACAAAATAAACACATCTAGGTTTAGGACCATCATCTAACGGAACACATAAGAATTGACCGTTCTTCAATCTAGGAGCATACCAGGTTACATCATGGTATATATCTATAATCTCAATCGGCACAAAACTTGGACTGAATGAACTTAATGGATTAAATTCAAATGCATTGAAGCCTCTATCATTGATACTAGTTAAGGGTAATGTTTCTAAATCGCCATGCTCTTGTTCACCAATTAGTATTTGCCAATCAACAGGCATTTTAATAGTACTGTTTCCTATCTTTAATACAAGTGCAGGACTGTTAAATGATTCTAAAAAGATTAATGGGATATAATGATAATCTACGTTTTGTGGATTACTGTTATCTAGTATCGCAAAACGTAGGTCATCAATTTCTTCGGGAAGTGTTTCTAAATTATAGAATTCGTTGTCTAGGGTTAATATACGCATAGTGTTATTATATCACATTCTTATCTATATGTCAATTTTTCTACGTCAAACGGGTAATTGGCCTCTTTATAAAAAGCCTTACGTTGAGTCAAATGCCGTTTAGCAAACTTACAACTACTGGTTATGTCGTAGATTTGTACATGGTCTTTATCTTCTGCTTTGCGAATTCCACGTCCAATACTTTGGATAACCCGAACGAAACTCTTTCCCGGCTCCAACAAAACAAGGTTAAATATCCTAGGTATATTAATGCCAACAGCCGCAACACCATATGTTGCCACAATAATTTTATTACTTGAGGTTGCAACTTCATCATATTCTTCTTTCCTCTCAACCATATTAGTAGCACCGCTGACAAACACACTACCGGGTAATCTACTAACAATCTCTTTTCCTGCATTCACCCTATCAACAAGGATCAATGTATTACCTGTATCATTAATACCGCTAATTAAACTAGCTATCTTATCTAATCGTTCACTATCTTCTAGTAAATGTTTTAATTCGCTTTGATAATTAGTAAACTCTTTACCATCTTGTAATTGCATAATGTTAACGTGACAACGTGCTAATACACCTTGATCCTGTAACTTACTAGCGGATAGTTTACCAATCACATTGCCTAAACTCACGTAAATGCTTTGTGCTTCAAACTTAGCTTTCGGGATAGTTCCTGTTAATCCCCAACGAATGGGCACTTTAGCAAATACACCAGTAAGCAATGTTTTGAGTGCATCTGCTTTTGCCATGTGAACCTCATCAACCATGACACAAACTACACCTTCAATGAAGTCACCAATATCAACTTCTGCTTCACCGGCTTTTGTTTTCTTAAGCATGTTGTTAAGACTTTGCCAAGTACAAATGGTATGTGTCTTATTATATTCTTTACGATCACCGAAGTATACACCAACATCTAATCCTAGATTAATGTAATCTGCTTCTGTTTGTGTTACTAGACTTTTATTTGGAACGATGACAATACTACGACCATACTTCTCAACACTATTAGATAATGCCGCAGTCATCAATGTTTTGCCTGCACCGGTTGCAATTTCTTGTAGTGATTGAGGGTTCTCTAAGAAGTTATTAACAAGTTCAATTTGATAATCACGTAATACTACCGGCTCACCTTCTTTAGGATGACCTTTAGGCCAGCTTTTATTTTTGAATGTATCCTCGGACACTTTGTCAAAAGTAAAGGTTGTTGTGTAATCTCTTAAATCATCTAGTTCAATATCATATCCTGCATTGTCTAGGTAAGGTAGTATTTCAGGTAACAAGTTAATGTATGTACTACCCGCTAAACTAAAATAGCTTACCTTACCATTCCATCTACCTAGTCTTACTGCAGGAAGATAACGTGCACCGGGTATTTCATACTCAAACATTTTCATCAGTGCTTTACGCTCTGATAGTTCAAGACCTTCAATCTTTACATTCACTTCGTCTTTGACGATTATTTTACATTGTTTCATTCTTTTCCAAGTTAACTGGTTGACTGTTCACCACATTGATTATCTTTGCTGTATTAGCATGATCCATATCACTTATCAATTTGAATTTGATTACTACTGGAAACTTATACTTGCTTGTATTATCATGTATCATCATTCTTCCAGAATCATTATAACGTATCCCTGCAATTTCCAATGATTGCTTTAACTCAGTTTTACACTTTATGTTAGTTGACAATCCTATTCCGGACACGGTGACATAATCACATTTGATGTTTTTTAACCAAGGTACAATATCACATATGTTTGACAATTCTACTTTGGGATTATATGAACCAGCAAATCTTTCTTCATCCGTTAGTAAAATAGTTTCATCTATATCTATACCATAGCGTACTAATTCAGCTAATGTTATTAATTCTGTGTTTAATTTAATATGTTGTATAGCGTTATCCAATGCAGAGCTAGTACATGCTATCATATAATTACCGTTAACACAAACTAATGTGGGTGTCCAGTATTTTACATCCTTGTAATACTCTTGTTGATTTAATATTTTCTTAACATTATCGCTATATCTAATTTCAGTGAAGAAAATTACAGTCATACGTAATGCTAGTTTTAGTGAAAAGGTACTCAAATCAGCAATGTAGTATTTATTGATATTATCCCATACAAAACTAGATTGACTGAGTGCCCTAAATGCTGTAATAAATGCTTTATTATAAGGTGTCTTTAGTATGATATTGTCATCTACAATACCTATGTGAGCGGATGTGTATTCATCAGTAGTTTCTACTATAAGTGTTTTCCAAGGAAGGTTTAATAATTCCTTAATAAACATTTGATTTTTCACAAATTGACGTTCATATTTTTCAATAAGTTTATCAACCAAATTTGATTGATTACTAGTGATACGTTGTTTAGATACAGTGATTTTTTCAAGGTTTTGAAGGAAGCGAATATCATACCTACTTAGTCTTAAGTTAGCAACCATGTAGTATATAAGCTGTTCTTTATTATTCAATTCAATCATTTATAAATTATACAACAAATAAAACAAAAAATCAATAAAAAAGGAGAGACCGAAGTCTCTCAAAGTGATTAACGAAGGAACAAAAAACTCTTAACGAAACGGGCTTATTGACATTGCCGTTACGCACACTGCAGGGGTTATGCTTTCATACAAGTTGTCTTAGCAAGATTCTGCCAGTTGCCGGGACTGATCTTAACTAAGTCTGCAATCTTTAAACACATACGCAAGGACACTTCACGCAATTTAGTATGATTGTCCCACATGAAGTTAATCACAGTTTGTGATTGTTCTTCATTAAAATCATAATCCTTGAACAAACCACCATCAGCATCACGATGGACCTGCTTGATACGCAACATCTTATCACGATCACCATCAATCGTCAAGTCAAGAAAGTGACAACGTGACTGCAAAGCCTCTAAGTGGTCCTGTAATTTCTTAGACTTGAGATTGCCGAATTTCAAGTTAGTGATAAAAATAGCACTACCATTGAAGTTGAAAGTATTCGGGATACCTTCTTCACGCAACAAACGTGAATCACTATTCCAGCAAATTCTACGAGTCTTGCCTGAATCAAGTGCGGCCTTAAGAATGTTCAAACTCAAGTCATCAGTAAAAACTGAATCGCAATCATCAAAAATTAACACATTCTTTGTATCAGAATACTTGTATAGTTGAGTATACAAACCCAATGCTGTCATAGCACCTTTAACAATTTGAAAACGCACACGTTTGCCTGCAAGCTTGTCAAACATACTTGCTTTCTCCATTTGTGTCTCAACACCATATGACTTGCCGACACCGGGCGGGCCTGAAACAATCATAGCACGGATATCACCGTTGATACAGGCACGTGACATTTCATCAAGGACCTCAAAACGTGTAGCAATACGATCCATTGCTTCTTGTTCTGATTCTTTCACAACTTCTTTCTTAAACTCTACTACAGCATTAGCCATAACTTTATCTCCATTTAAAAATTCAATATTATCAATCGCATCTACTAAGATTTTAATCTCAGCACTACGACCGGGAAACTGACCATCATTTTTAACAGTCACATAACTACCTTTTTTACTTGTCTGAAAACCCTTGACAAGTGTAAACACTTCACCTACAACTGCTTCATTACGATATGAACCTGACAAAATACGAACTGTAGACATAGCTTCTCCTGTGTGTTAATCAATCAATACAAGTATTATAGCACGATTGCCATTTATTGTCAAATTACGCTACCTTGCGAAAATACATATAGGGCAAGCCCAATGTATAGCACAGGTACTCATCATCACCCTGAGTGTCCTCAGCTTCGTGGATCCAGCGGATAGCTGTAGCACGGTCCTTAGCACCTGAAAACATCAGGTCACTGATACGTTTCTCAAAAGAAAAAATTGCATGTTGTTCTGACGCAACACGGATCTTTTCTTCGGCTTCAATAGCTACACCAAGGCCTTCAAACTCAGCTTCAAAATCTTCAAGGGCCCAGTGTGAGGTGTCAACACCGCGGGGGCGAACACCGTAAGCATCCTTGTACATGTCCCAGTAAAGTTCTCGGGCTTGTTCTAATTGTGTCAACTCTTCCCAAGATTTGAATTCTGTAGTCATTTCTAAGTCCTTTTCTTTACTGTCTAAGATTCTATTATAGCAGAAAGTCCATTTATTGTCAAATTTTGGCTATCAAACTAGCATGGATTTCGTTCATTTCCGACTGCTCTACATAGAAATCGGATCTAGGATCATAGTACTGGCCTTCTTTGTTGTCATAATACAACACTCTACCGGAGAAATTGAACGGTCCTTCTAATCCGTTACGTGGACCATATTTAGTACGCATGTCGTCCATTTGATACTTATCTGCAACAACTTTGTAACCCATAAAGCCCTTTTAACTGAATAAGACTCTATTGTATAGCCAAAGCCATTTAATGTCAAATTTAGGCTAATGACCAATTTAGTAACTGATAGTATTGTAATTCATCGTATTTTTTAGGATAATACGTGCCTTCAATACGCAAATGTTCATTAATGAACATTTTATCCCAAATATGTTTTAAAGGATTCTTTGGTTCAATACTAATCATATGTGCATTGCCATTACTATTTTTTAACCAATATTCAAACTGTTTTATACGTTTATTACTTTTATAAAAACTTGTAATAGGTGTCAATGTAGTGATTTGTTTAAGAGGAGGTGAATCAAAAGTAGCTAAGTCTAATTTAACTTCTCTTTTAAATGAATCAAATTTAACATCATACTCATAGAATTCAGGCAATCTAAAAATAATAGGTAACAGTTCTTCTGTAATTTTTTTATCATTACCATGAATAAATGTATTTAGGTCTTGTCTATATTTTGATAGTTTAATACCTTTAAGAGACCATAACATAATCTTTTTACTGAAGTAATCTCTAATTTCATTAGCACGAATTCTGTCAGATTCTTCTACCCTTCTGAACAAGTTATCATCTAAAAGGCTAGTGATACCCATGTAGTGTGTACTCTTATCCTTGTTATCACGTAGACGTTTCCATGCAACACTTAATGCTAATACATCTTCGGTTGATTCAATGACTTCATACCGTTTAACATAGTCACTTCTATGGATGTTTTTAAATAAGCCATTAAGATAACTATCATCCATTGTAATAGATGAGGTTGATAATGGTGATATACTTAATCCAGTTCCACCACCGGTACCGTTCAATGTTATTGTGTTACTACTGTATGTATTATTAGCCAATTGTTATGTCCTCCATACCGGCTGCCCTCAATCTAACAATATGACCCAACATAAAGTTTTTTGATTCTAGTGCCTTCATTATACCTAACCAACGATTTCTTAGTAATGCTACTTCATTGATAAGTGTTTCAAAATCTACTACTTCATCTTCACCATCAACATATTTTTCAGCATCACGGCTTGTCAATGCTCTATTATACGCTTCTAAGTATTTTTGAAAATGTTTTCGGCGAATTTTCCGTAATTGAATGTTGAGATAGTTTAATACTGCTTCTATCTCTTGTAGTTGATTAAAACGATGTTCGGTTACTCCGGGTAATGCGGCAATGTTTTTTTCAACATTGCCGTATACCTTTACCTCACTTTTTGCAGATAATAATTCATTCTCACAATGAGAGATGAAATCGGGTATCACAGCTAGATTAGTTGTGATCCTTGTGTACCAATTTGACATTTAATCCCATTCTTCTTGGTCTTCGTCTTCATCATATTCTTCGTACTCTTCACCATCATGTTGGTCAGTATAACCTTTTAATGCTTTAAGTACTTCTTTGTCATTCTTAAAAGAATCTTTAATGTCACTTGCTTCGTAATTATTATCAATTAACAAATTAATCAACGTGTCAGCCGCATCGCTACGGTCATTAAAATCAATATGGGTACGTAAGGCGTCCCATATTTCTGCTGTAAAAGCTAAACTCATTCTGTACCCTCCTCCTCAGGTGTTACAGTACTTATCTTTGTAGTTGATTTTTGACCGTACTCACTCATTACTGTATCTAAACAACCGTCACTATTTGCTTCCCAAGCTTTACGAAACTTCTTAATGATTTCACCATCAAGTGTTGTATAGACGAGACTGTTGCCTTCTTTCTTAACAAGTTCAGCTTTCTCAATCATGTCTAACAATCCTGAGTAAGGGCTCATTCCTGTTTCATAAGGAATCTTAACTTGAACTGATTCAAATGGTTTCGCATAGCGAGTTTTCATAATCTTACAGGCTGCACGAATACCTCGTACATCACTAATCTTATTACCATCTTCATCTTCTTTAAGTTTCAGTTTCTTCATAGCAACAACGATACTTGATGCGTAAACGAAACCTTGACCGCCACTGATTTTATCATCTGGATCAAACATATCTTGACTAGCATATGTGTGATTAGTAGCAACTAATCCAATACCCAATGAACCAAACATATTAACACAGTTCCGAACAAGTGCTGTTAATGCTTTGGGCTTACGACCCATGTCACCTTTCATATCACCAGCTTCAAACTGATTTACGTCAGTTGGTGTTAATAACATACCTAAACTGTCAATCACAAACAATACCTTAGGACGATCTGTTTCCGGTAATGCTTTGTAATCTTTAACGAACATAGAAATAGTTTTTCCTACTTCATCAATCATAGCCATGTTTAGTTTAAGCAACTTGTTGTCATCAGTTGATACACCAAGTGCGTGTAGCCATGCTTCGTCAAGGGCATTCTCTGAGTCAACTAAGACTACAAAGATTCCTTGTTCTTGTGCGTGTCTAACGAGGTTTCCTGAGCAGATGAACGATTTACCGGCGCCTGATTCTCCGGCAAAGACAGTAACTTTACCAAGAGGAACGCCTTTATTAAAATCGCCGCTAATGAGATAATTGAGAGCATAATTTCCTGTCGAGATCCAATCAGTAGGATCATTAAATCCTATTGATAGACCTTCAATACTTTTTGTAATGTCCTTACGGAACTTACTGATATCAAATGGTTTTGCCATTATATTCCTTTATTGTTTGTGTATACCGTTAGTATATAGGTGTAACGGTTGTTTGTCTAGTATATCTGGACATTTTTCTGCGATAGATTCTAATTCCCAGTCATTTGGGTAATGACGTAATGCGCCCCTAGCTCTATCTCTAATGATACTAGGAACACGTGGTGTTTTACCTGGATCGCATAATTCTTCCAATAGTTTTTTACCTTGCTTAATGGCTCGGTATCTTTCATCACTTGTTGTCATGGAGTTCTCCTTAGGTAGGGAGCAATGCTCCCTATTACCTTTTAAGACTTGCTTTGTCTAGCACGAATCATTGCTAGAATATCTTGTGCTTTGTCACTTGATGGTTGTGCTGTAGGAACCTTAATAGATTCAGCGGCTGCCATTGC
>Ga0208133_1000829_pt1 | contig 11459 bp, 9 predicted proteins | sample ColrivemetaGS535_FD_187595 | JGI IMG/M metagenome (GOLD analysis project Ga0208133, IMG submission 187595) | Estuarine microbial communities from the Columbia River estuary, USA - metaG S.535 (SPAdes) (version 2) | ecosystem: Environmental > Aquatic > Marine > Intertidal zone > Estuary | place... | reverse complement strand
ATAAACATATCCTGCGATTTTACTTTGCAAAGTATTATCCCCAAATGAATTTGTACTTGAATACGATTGATTATCGTGCCAAGTATAGATATAAGTAACTTGGTCCAAATAATAAAAATGTTCATTTCCGGCCATTTCCAACATAGGAATTCCAGCACCAATATCACATCCGGCTTTAAAATATTCACCTTCAAACATTAAATGTTCTTCTTTTATCATTCTAAATAAAAATGCTCGATAGGTTCTCATGTGTGAGAAATTCCATGACTTAATTCTTGCTTTATCAGCATTAAATTTACCATAATTCCCTACAACACCATTTTTATCCATCCATTTTGAGCCACAAATCCATATGTTTTCATTTGTGTAGATTTTATTAATTAAACCTAAAACAAAATTATCACTTAATTGGTCATCCCCATCAATTTCAATAATAACGTCGTCCCAATCAATATCCGGGTTATTATTAATGACATCAATAAAATTTTTGGTTTTATATTTTTTCTCGGTGTTTCTAATTAGTATAAATCTTTCATCACCATCAATAGCCTCAAGGGCGACTTGATAAGAATTGTCGGTCGAAACATCATCAACCATATACACGACAAATTCGGTATAATATTGATTTTTAATAGATTTAATACAATCTGCAACATATTTTTCGGAATTCCAAAATGTGGATACAATAACTAATTTCATAAAAATAAAGGTTCAATATTTATAAATACATCTAATACACTATTTTAATACTATATACTAAATAATATGCCTGAAAACACATTTATTAAACCTAAAAGAAGAGTTTTTCATATGATTCCTTGGAATTCTGATAAAAATATTGGTAAATCATATAACGAATTAATGTCAATGGTAAAATCAAATGATTGGGTTTGTTTTTTGGACGGAGACGCTGTTCACACATCTCATTTTTTTGGTAAACGAATTGAAGAGGTTATTGACACTAACCCCGGATATTCTTTATTCACCTGTGTGACAAATAGAGTTAATTGCACATATCAAATTGCCCCGGGTGTTGATGTTAAAACAAATGACCAAGAATATCATAGAAATTTTGGTGACCGCATTTGGGAAACATATGGCAATCAAGTTATGGATGTCACAAAAAACATGGAATTAAGTGGCGTTTTAATTGTTATTAAAAAATCAATTTGGGAAAAAGTTGGTGGTTTTAAAGAAGATAAAATGTTAACCATTGATAATGATATTCACAGAAAAATTAGAATATTAGGTGAAAAAGTTGGATTAATGAAAGGTATCTATGTTCAACATTGGTATAGAGGGGGGATAAAAGAAAATAGAAAACATTTATTATAATGAGTAAATTTTCAATCATAATACCAACAATGTGGATTCCAATAACTTTTTTAGATTCCATTAATGAATATTTAAAATCTTCATATGTTGATGAAATTATTATTATAGATAATAATCCTAATTTTAGACCAAACTTACCTGTAAATGATAAAATAAAACTAATCACTAAAGGACATAACATTTTTGTGAACCCTGCTTGGAATTGGGGGGTTGAAGTATCAAAAAATGAAAATTTAATAATTGCTAACGATGATTTATTTTTTCCTGATGTTGAGAACGTATTAGATAAGTTAAACAACTGTGATTACGATTTAGTAGGGTTACATTATAAAAATTTAAACTTGGGTAACGGAATTTTGATAACCCCAATTGAAGGTGATATGGTATCAGGTTTTGGGTGTTTTTTATTCTTAAAAAAACATAACTATATTGAAATACCTGAAAATTTTAAAATATGGTATGGTGATAGAATTTTATTTAGTAATAATTCTAAAATAGGTGTTATTTCTTTAGATAATGTTAAAATAACTTTATCCGAAACAATTAATTCAAATAACGATTTTTCAAAAATAACTGAAACTGAAAGAATAAACTCAAAAGCCTTCTTTAAAAAAAAATTATAAAATGAAAGTAAACGTAAATAGACGCGACTTATTACGAATTTTACAAAAAAATTTATCTGACAAAACACCATTTTTAATAACAAGATTTGGTGAGGGTGAAATAAGAATGTTTAGAAACAATCATGAAAGTGATTGGATTATTAAGACAATGTTTGGTTATACTCCCGATATGGAAACTATGAATATCATTAGAAATAACATGGAAATGGCTTTAATAAATTCTGATATAACAGGATTACCCACTTATAAAGATTCTTTAGATGAAGAAAGTGTTTTACTATCACCTATAGACCCAATCTATAAAGAAACCTACCAACGTTTTAGAACTATTTTTGAAAAAAATTCTAAATCTATTGATGATTATCAATATTGTGATGTTAATGTTCACACTCAATTTAATAGTTCAGACCTTTTTACTCAATTATTACAAAATTTAGATGAACTTACTATTATAACTTGTAGAGATATTTCACCATTACTTAAAAGTCATTTCAATATAAAAAAAATAATTCATTACAAAATACCTCCTGAACATAGATTTGAAGATAACCCTAATAAAGTTGAATGGAATTTTTTTCCAAAAGTTCATACTGAAATTAAAAATCAACTTTTATCCCAAGATAATCACGGAAAATTATGTTTATATGGTGCCGGATTAGCAGGAAAAGATTTGGGATTATATTTTAAACAAAGCGGTGGTGTAGCATTTGACATTGGTAGTATATTTGACCATTGGATTGGTAAACAAACAAGAGGTAAAGGTAAAGGGAAAAATACATATTTTAAATCCCCATTATTATGAAAATTGTAGTTTATAGTGTAAGTACCGGAGGATATGATGAATTAAAAACTCCAAAAGTGTACGACCCAAATATTAGATATATTTTATTTACTGATAATAAATATTTTAAATCAGATGTTTGGGAAGTTAATCATATAGATTTTATTGAGGATGATTTAGATAATAGACGAAAAGCAAGATATCTTAAAATAAACCCCCATTTAGTTTTACCGAATCACGATATAAGTATATGGGTTGACCATTGTTATGTACCAAGATTTAATAACACACAAGAATTATTAAATGAAATTAATTTTTTTAACAATGATATTATGTGTTATAAACATGATGTAAGACAGTGTATATATTCAGAATCTGAAGAAGTTAAATCACAAAGATTAGATTATTCTGAAGTTGTTAACTCTCAAATGTCAAAATATAGAATGGAAGGATTTCCTCACAATTATGGTCTATTTGATAGTGGTTTTACCATTAGAAAAAATAATGAAAAAGTTAATGAATTTAATAATATTTGGTGGAATGAAGTAAAAAATTTTAGTGCTAGAGACCAGTTATCTCAAGTTTATTCTTCATGGAAAACAGATGTAAAAATATTTCCAATTCCTGTTGGTAATTCAATTTACATAAACAAATATTTAAACCCTAAAATTAAACACCCTAAAAAATGGTTGATATAATAGCAGTAACATACGGTCAAAATGAAATATTAAAATGTTTCATAAATTCTATTAGAGCACAAACAAGTAATAATTGGAGATTAGTCATTATTCATGATGGTCCAAACGAAATATTACATAAAGACCTTAAAGACAATGGTTATTTAAGTTCAAACAGAATCACGTTCATTGAACATCCGGTAAGAACCGAAAATTATGGTCATTTATTACGTAAATGGTCTTTAGAAAATGTAATTCAACATGAATATGTATTATTAACTAATGGTGATAATTATTATACTCCAAATATGATTGAGGAAGTAAGTAAAAGAAGTGAAGATGTTATCTATTTTGATTTAGTTCATTCACATAAAACAAAATATAATAATAATAAATCAACTTATGGTTATATGGATAGTGAGATGGTTTGTTCAAGAGTTGATATGGGTAATGTTGTTATTAAAAGTGAATTAGCTAAAAAAGTAGGTTTTAATTCCACCGATTTTGCGGCTGATTGGATTTATTTTAACGAAGTTTTAGAGTTGTCACCAACCATTTTTAAAATTAATAAAGTATTATTTGTTCATAACTAAAAAACAAAAAGATGTCTCACGACATCTTTTTGCTAGATTTGGAATTTTCCCCTTTCTTTTAGTTGGTTAATCCCATTCGGATTCTACTCCGAAGGTGCTTTAATTAGACATTCCTTTCTCACGAATTTCGTCATGAGCGTTTTCTAATTTTTCTACAATTCCATTTAATAATGGACATAATATTTTTGTGATATCACTTTCAAGCTTGTTTAAGAAGTCGTTACCATTTACATAATCAAATAGATTGTTTCTTACCATATCGTATAATCCACCATCCAATTTGTTGTCTTTTTCTAATTTCCCAACACTTCCGTCAACGATTGATTTTGAGATAGTTTTAGTTAAATAACTACAATCAAGTAATTTTTCAATATCATTTACTTTAACCTCATCAATTGAATTTATAATTGATTTACTCATCCATCCATCAGGATGTAATGGTGTTAATTTTGATACTAACCACTCACCCATATATTCTTTAAATGTGTCAAAAATTGCGTCGTAATCTTCATTACCAAAGAACCCTTTTAACGTATCAAAAAATTGTTCTTGGATAATGTGTTTACTAAACCCTTGAGAATTTAAATAAATTGATTCTGTCAAGATATCATTAAATAATCTTTTTTGTTGTGGTTTTGTATTTAACATAGGTGATTCAACTATGATTGACGCTCTATTTTTAATAATTTTTGATTCCGCAGAATATGTTCTTAATTTTTCACTTTTAACTTTATTTAAATTTTCTTTAATAACGTTTTTAATAGTTAAATCAGTCGATTCATTAAGACCAATAATATATGGACTAGGTGGTGTAAGATATTTAGTCTTACCAGATAAAATTTTAAACACTTGTCCTTTATCGATTTTTTTATTTAAGAATCCATAAGGGGATAATTTACTTTTAACTTTTGCGGTTTCATTCTCTCTAAAACCATCAAAACTATCAAATTCACCTGCACCAGCACATTTACCTAATTGTATTTGAAACTCTCTTAATTGAGGTATTGGAGCTGTTTCAACTTTTGCGTTATATTGTAATGCGGCTCCAAGATATTGACCTAAAATTGTTCTACAACCAGCAGCATCTAATTTAATTCCTCCGGCAACACCTGCTTGTAAATCTTTAGTTTTACCTTTTGGTACATAAATCGCAACATTCTTCCAACCTTTATCTCTGTCTAATGCAGGAACTTGTGAATATTGTGTTGATAATACGTCATTATCCGGTAACGCCAAATCATTAATTGATGAAACAGTTATAGAGTTACCTTGACTATCTTTTACATCCACATCGTCAACATTTAATTGTGTCGCCTTTGGATAATCTTTTGTTAATAAATCATTCCATTGTTTCCATACGTTTGATACCGCTCCTTTATTAATATATGCCTGTAAATTAGCCGTAACATTATTTAATGTTTTCAATAAAGTCTCCTCATCTAATTTTGGGTCAACATTAAATGATGTTAATAAAGGACTTGTTGAATATGATAACGCTTCACACACCCAATTTTTCTTATTTTTAGTCACCATGTTCTGCACAGTCATATCAGCAAAGAACACAACATTCTCACCTTTACTATTTTGACCATACCATATGTCAACACCATTTAATTTTCCTGGTTTACCGTTTTTTAACCATTTAGGGAAACAATTAGATTTGTTGGCATTTTGAAATAATATTTGATTTGCCGATTGAACCGGTCTAGCTTGTAATTGTTCTTTTATTATTTTTTTCATAATTGGTTGTTTTTTATACTTCTTCATCGTCTGATATAGTACCTTGAATTTGTGACTGAGTGTCTGAATCTACAATACCATTGTTTATTCCGGCAGTTCCATTTGTTCCAGCAGTACCATTTGTTCCGGCAGTTCCACTTGTTCCAGCAGTTCCAGCAGTTCCAGCAGTTCCAGCAGTTCCTGCAGTTCCTGCAGTTCCACTTGTTCCGGCATTTGAATTTTCGGATGGTGTATCACCCTTTGGGTTTTTATCAAATAACGCTTTTATTGCGTCAATACCTTTTTGTACTTTAGCTTCTCTCCAATCAGGATACTTGGTTGCATATGTTGTACCTGCTTTACCTTTAAAATAATACTTACCGTCCTTCATCATATAATCATACGCTTTATCGTTAGGATTTTTTGTAATTAAAACTGATGTTCCTGCACTACCACTTGTTCCGGTACTACCATTTGCCCCCGCGGTTCCACTTGTTCCGGCACTACCATTTGTTCCTGCACTACCACTTGTTCCCGCAATCATAGATTGAAACATTTTACTCATTTCTTCAGGAGATTTATTAGTCATCGATTGTAACTTTTTAGAAAATTCTTCAGGTGAAGGTATTTTTGTCCCCGCCCCAACCTGTTGACCTAAAGATTGAAACATTTTAGTAAAATCTTCAGGTGAAGGATTTTGTCCATTTGTTGTCGATGAAGCCGCAGATTGAAAATTTTTCACCATGTCCTGTATTGATGGTACATTAAGACCACTATTTGGATTCAATTCCAAATTAGGAGCTTTAAATCCGGTGTTTGTTTGTTCAACAATATTTTCTGTTAACGTTTTTTTAGTATTGTAATTAAACAACAATGTTGCTTTTTTTAACTCTTCTGAGATTAAATTATCCATATTATTTTTCATATCTATTTTTTTTTATAATTCACTATCATCACTAATATTAGGATTAAATTCATCCGGTTTAATCTTATTTACTTTAGTCCATCCTTTTGACGAGGTATATCTGCTACCATCTTCAGCGTCAATAACCATTTCATCATTTTCACACTTCCACGTACCATTTGATATAGACCCATTTTCATATTCATAAATAAATTTTAAATTTTTATAAAAATTTAATGAATCTTTACCACTTGTTGACTTAAATGATATTTTATTTGTTTGTGTTGTTGGTATCATATCAACAAACCCTTTTAAACATAAATATTCATTTGTCCAAGAAGGTCTAGTAGGTTCTGTTGTTGTTGATGTGTTTGTTGACGAACTTGATGATGAACCTGAAGAACTTGTTCCTTGTTTTACCCAACCATCTTTTTTAGTGAATTCATAACCATCATCAGTTTTAATATATAATTTACCTGAAACACATTTCCATGTTCCATTTAATATATCTTTAACTTTATTTTCGTAAATAAATTTTCCGCTCTTATAAAAATATAAGTAATCTTCACCATCTTGAGTTCTTACCTGAACTTTATCATCACTATCACTTCTATTAACACCTCCGGCATCATAAAGACAAGGTTGATTTTCAGCCCAATCAGGCAAAGTTGTTATGTCTTCCCACCAATTAGATAAACGGTCTCTAATATCACGATACCATACATTACCTTCTTGCCATACTTTTTTACCAGCGGCTTTTAATTTCTCAAGAAGTTTCTCATCCTTAACTTTTTCCCAAAATATTCTTGCAATATCTGAAGCATCCGGAATTGGGTTGGGGTTTGCGGTTGGTGTCGGAGTTGGTGTTGGTGTTGTGATTTTAGGTTTATACCATTTACCATCACTACTAACATCATATTTAGACATATCTATCTGACCAATTAAGGGTGGTGGAACTGCAGTCCAATCTCCACTATTATCCGGTTGTTCTAATATAAGGTATTTTCTTTTCATATTATATAAATATCAATAAAATATTAATTACTTTTAGCGTAAGGAATAAATTTTTTCGAATCTTTATCCCAATACCAAGTATCAAATCCAGTATTAGAATCAGTTTCATTAGTAATTCCGGACATACCATCAAAATCTCTTTTAACGGTAAAACCATTTAATGCCATTTTTGTTTTAAATAATAATATTAATCCAGCTTCCGTTGTATCATCAATTACTTCTTCAGTTTTCTTTTTTGCAGCAGCTTCAGCACAATCTTTAATTGCCTTTAAATTTTCATCAAACGATAATTTTTCATCATAACATGGAAAGGTTTTTAACTTTTGTTTGTTTTTTTCCATTTCTTTTTTAACTAAATCTTGACCTTCTTTTTTTAATTCATCTTCACTTTGTTTACCTTTAAGAGTTACTAATGGTTTTACTACGTTTTCATATAGTTCATCTATATATGTTGGGTCAATAAAACTCATCATCCATTCCCAAGCACCATTAGGCATAGTATCCTTTAAACATTTTATAAAATCCTCTTTGATTATTTCACCGGCATTAGTTTTTTTAAGTTCATTATAATCAATAAAATTTAAATCACCATCCGTCCATGGTATTGAATTCCAAACAAATTCACCACCGGCAATTATTGGTCTAACACCCATACCAAATACCGCATACATTGCGGGTAAGATAAAAGCATCCGCAACCATTCTTGTAAACATATTTCTAATTAAATCAGACGTAGCCCCTGTTGCTAACAAAGCATTTTTCCATTCCGATATTAATCTAGGGTCTTTATAAACAATTAAATTAGCCCATCTTTGTAATACTTTATCTTCCGGAGTCGCTCTTTTAAATATTCCCCAACCTTTTTTATCACCACCTAAAAAATCAGGTAATTTAAATGGCCAAAGTTTTTTATAAGCCGCCCATTCAGATGCCATAGGGTCTAAAATATCTTTTTCTTTTTTTAATTCTTTAAAAACATATTGGAATTTATTTTCGTCACTCATTGAATCCATTTTTTTTCTAATAGATGCTGGAAAACTTGGGTCATTTACCCACTGTGTGTATAATGTTTCAGCAGATGTGTCCCACCATTTTTTTGCTGATGCTAACACATCTCCCATTTTTTTTAATTCATAATCAATTCTTATTGGAGGATTTGAATTTAATTTAATTTTTGCGTCGTTAGCTAACTTATTAAATTCAGCCTGAAGTTTCTGCGGTTTTTTCCATATTCTACGGTAAACTCTTACAATAGTTTCTATATCCTGTTTGTTTAAACTCTTCATTAATGAACTCATTAATGATTTTAATGTATTATTTTTAGATATTCTTTCCGCATTATCTACCAACCCACCAATATTTAATCGATATTTTCTAAATAAATTACCAACATTATTACCATAATTATGTTTAATTGTGTTAATAGTTTTTTCTAAATCATCTCCATAGTAAGTGTATAACCTATCAAACACTTCAATATAGTCATCAAGAAAAGTTTGGGCGTAGTTCTCACTAGCTTCAGAAGCTTCTCTAATCATCGATTTAATCGCTTTTATACCATCTTGAGAGGACATATTTCTATAAATCCAATTTTCAAGCCTTTCTTCAAAAGATTTTGAACTTTTACCAATAAATCTTTCAACAGCTTTAACTAATTCAGATTCAGCTTTATAAAATTTAATTTTTTCCGCAATTTCACGAACGTTTGGAGTTTTTGATGTTAAACTTTCAATAATTAGGATAGTGTTATGATTTTGGCCCATAATTTGGCTTATCCGATTAATTTCATTTATTAATAATTTTTCTTTCATAATTTTTATAATTTTATAATTTCACCTGTTTCAGGGTCTTCGAAAGTGTTTTCAACAGGGAACCCTAATTTTTTAAATACTTTTAATGTTTTAATATCATTTGACTTAATTTCTTCTTCATTTTTATTTAAAGAATCTGACTTAGTTTTTTCTTTTGTTTGTCTAATTATTTTGCTTATCTCCCAAGTTGGATTTTCCAACATTAATAAATAAGCATTTGCAAATAGACGAGCTCTATATTCCGGATTATCTTTAAACGCGTCAAATAATTCAGATAATTCTTTTTGTTTAACATCATTTAAAGTTATACCTAATGATAATACTATTTTTTGTACCAATTCAATTGCTGTCATATCAATTAATATAGTTTTTGCAAATTTACTTATTATCGAAGAATATCCTTTTCCAAGTAATCTTGAACCAGATTTTCCAATATTAACAATCTTTTTATTAGCACTTTTACTAACACCTTCGAGTGTTTCTTTAATTCCTGTTTCAATTGTTTTTTTATCCATAGTTAAAACTTTTCTAACTAAAGATTTTTCTTCTTCAGTTAACCCTTTAATAAAAATAGATAATCCATCCGTAGTTTTTAAATTATGTTGAGACATTTTTTTAATAATTGAACTACAAGTTTCTTTTGTTGGTTTTGATATGTTATAAAATTTATGAGCGTACGGTAATGTTGCAAACATAAAATATAATATAGAATCTTCTGTTACAGTATTATTTTTAATAATATCATCAACCCCCAAAGCAATTGGTAATCCCGATGTCCCCATAAATTTAATAATTGATGCAACTTTTTCTGAACCACCCATTTTAGATATTACTTTACCAAATATATACGCCTGTCTTGGGGCAGTTACCCATTCAGCCATACCAGCGGTAAAATAATCAACAGCAACCCAAAAAACTAACTCACCAACCAAACCATATTTATCCCAAAGTTTTTCTAACATATTTTTATCCATTTCTTTAAAAACATTTGGTTCGTATTCAAATAATGTATCAATGTATTGATTCATAGTGTCATACTTAGTTTTAACGTCTGTAACACCGGCAGTAGCTCTGTGGTTTTCAATATTTTTTAATAATTGATTATGAACATCAATCATTCTGTCAGACCTTGGCATAGTTTCAGAAGTTTTATATTGACTTCTCATTTCGTCCTTAATTTTTTCACCTTGTTTGGCTATTTTATCTAATTCTTTTTTCTTTTCATTGGATAAATTAGTTTTTGATTTTTTCCAATTTAAATAATCTTGTTTAGTAATACCTTTCCAAAATTCGGGATGATAATATTCTTTTTTTAAATCAGATAATAACTTTTCTCGTTTATCGTCAACGTCAGAGTCAAACCAAGTTGTTGGGTCATAAATTTTTGTCTCCTCTTTTGGATATTTTTTATTTATTTCTTTAACTTTTTTTAAATATTCCGGATATTCTGCAGGTGAAAAACCAAATGGCACACCTCGTAATCCAACATTTTGAGGTGTTAAAGGAACGAAGGCTCCTTTTGGATAGTTAATTTTACCTTGTTGATTCCAAAATGGTTTTGTCTCATCATAAGCATTTGGGTCCCATACCATGTGGGGATTTTCTTTTTGATATTTTAATTGTTCGGGAGTAAATTTATTTAATTTAGGCGGTTTTGGTGTTGTTGTGACACCATAATTAGGTGCACCTATGACAGATTGTTCATTTAAATTTTCATTTAAAGTTTTAGACATATCGTACCCCATCAATAGTTTCATTCTATTAACGGAATCCAAACCTTCCTGTAATTTATTATTTTTTTGTATCATTTTATATAAATAGTTGTGTGATTAAAAAAAAACGCATATCTTTGTATTCAATTTAAACACAAACTGAAATATATGAACAAAAAAATGTCAAATAAATTTATTATAAATTTTGTTAAAAATTCATTTCATAAAGTTGAAAGTTTTTTTTCTGCAGGAGATGAAGATGTTGTTTTTACCGAAGATTCTAAATGTTT
>Ga0208133_1000827_pt1 | contig 11480 bp, 10 predicted proteins | sample ColrivemetaGS535_FD_187595 | JGI IMG/M metagenome (GOLD analysis project Ga0208133, IMG submission 187595) | Estuarine microbial communities from the Columbia River estuary, USA - metaG S.535 (SPAdes) (version 2) | ecosystem: Environmental > Aquatic > Marine > Intertidal zone > Estuary | place... | reverse complement strand
CCTGACTATAATATATTTGGTCAGTTTGCAGTGGAAGATGCTTTTCGTGAGCATTTGATTGACGATTTTGAAATTGATGAAGTTTTTGCTGAATGCTCTGGAAAATGGCGCAAAGCTTTAATTAATGGCGAAGTAAATGGTGCAATCTTTTTTGATATTTTTAAACCAACAAAGACCAGCGAGCAATCTTTGGATATCATTTACAGAATTTGGGATAAGCGATCAAATGACAGTATCCACTTTGATGAGAGTATCTTGGTTCGCAGACTTCGTGAAACTGCCTATCTCAATGGTGGACTAAAGATTGTTTACAAGAATGAGCATACTGGCACAAAGGAAGAGTTCTACTTCGAGGGTGGAATTGCAGACTATGTAAGTTATCTTGCATCTTCCAGAACTGGAGTGTTTCCTTCTAAGCCTTTCTTTTTTGATAATAAGAGTGGAAAAGTAAATGTTCAAGTTGCTTTCCAATATGCAGAAGAAGATGAAGAAACAATTCATTCTTATGCAAATAACATCAATACTTCAGATGGCGGAACCCATTTAAGTGGATTTAAAACCTCCATCACAAGGGTTGTCAATCAATTTGCAAGATCTTCTGGTGTACTTAAGGAGAAAGAGTCAAATCTTACTGGCGAAGATATTCGTGAAGGTATCGTTGCTGTAATTTCTGTACGCCTTCCTCAGCCACAGTTTGAAGGTCAGACTAAAGGCAAGCTTGGATCACAAGAAGTTGAGGGAGTTGTAAACAGACTTTTTTCTGAAGCAATTACTGAGTACTTTGAAAAGAATCCAACTATTGTAAAGTCTATTGCCGAAAGAGCATTTAGAGCAGCTAAAGCAAGAGCAGCAGCAAAAAGAGCAAGTGAATCTATCAAGCGTCAAGGATTTCTTGGACGTTCAGGTTCACTGCCAGGAAAGCTTGCAGATTGTAATTCAGAAGATGCTACTACCACTGAGCTTTACATTGTTGAGGGAGACTCTGCTGCTGGTTCCTGTAAGGGTGGACGAGAACCTGAATATCAAGCTGTCATGCCTATTCGTGGAAAGATCATCAATCCAGAAAAGAATGATTATGCAAAGTTAATGCAAAACGAAGAAGTGGCTGCAATTATCTCTGCTCTTGGTACTGGTATTCGTGAAGAGTTTAGTATTGCAGACCTACGATATGGAAAGATTATCATCATGACTGACGCAGATGATGATGGAGCACATATTGCTGCACTTTTGATGACTTTCTTCTACCGTTTCATGCGCCCTCTAATTACTGAAGGCCATCTATATATTGCCAAGCCACCTCTATACAGAGTAAATGTTAAGAGTCAGAAGTTTTATATCCATACAGATGCTGAATTGGACTCGTATCGCAAGAAGTATGGTGATAAAATTGAAGTGACAAGATTTAAAGGTCTTGGTGAAATGGATGCTGATGAATTGGGCACAACAACCATGGAAATTGGTAAGCGTCAAATCATCAAAGTTAACATTGATGATTGTGATGAAGCGTCAAGAATTCTTTCAGTGTTAATGGGAAGTAATGTTGCTCCAAGAAAAGAGCATATTATCAACAAATCTGCAGAGCGTGTATTGGAGTTAAATAATGGCTAGAAAACCGAAGAATATGGAAACAGAAGCATTGGTAATTGCTGATGACTATGTAATCCAAAAAGATTTCATTGAGCTTATTGATGAACGCTTTACGAATTATGCTTTTGCAGTAATGGAAGATCGTGCTCTTCCAGACGCAAGGGATGGCCTAAAGCCATCCCAACGCAGGACTCTTGTTGCTATGAATGACTTAAGTCTTCGTTCAACGGGCAAGACAAAGAAGTGTGCAAAGATTTGTGGTGACGTATCAGGCAATTACCATCCTCACGGTGAAGCAGTTGTTTATCCTACTCTTGTTCGTATGGCGCAAGATTGGTCTCTTCGTTACCCATTGATTTCCCCACAAGGTAATTTTGGTTCACCTGCACCTGAAGATAAACCAGCTGCTATGCGCTACACAGAAGCAAAGTTTTCTACCTTTGGCGATCAGATGGTTTCGGAGTTAAGTGATCAAGTTGTAAATTATATTTCCAACTACAATGATGAATTGATGGAGCCAAGTGTACTTCCATCTTTGCTTCCTAACTTAATTGTAAATGGGTGTTCTGGAATTGCTGTTGGTTGGGCTACAAATATGGCTCCTCACAATTTACGTGAAGTTGCTAATTTGATTGATGCTTATATCAAAAATCCTGATATTACTGATGAAGAAGTTATCAGTATTTTGCCAGGACCAGACTTTCCATTACCTTGTAAGATTCTTGGAACAGAAGGTGTCAAGAATTACTTTACAACTGGACGTGGAACTGTACAGATTGAAGGCTACTATTCAATTGAGCAGGACAAGAATAATCAGCAATACATCAAGGTAACTGCATTGCCTTATGGTGGGTCTGCTGAGGGTTTTTGTAGAGAAATTAAAGAACTTGTTGAATCCAAGAAAATTGAAGGAATCACAAATCTTAAAAACCTTACAAACAAAAAGGGCATGGATATTCGTGTCTGGGTTGGTAAGCATGCAAATACCAATGTTGTTCTTAATTTAATTCTTAAGCACACTTCACTTCGTACAAACTTCTCTGTCAATTCTACTGTGTTGATGGAAAATAAGAAGGTTGTCGAAAATGTTCCTATGATTAAACTTGTTGAAGTATTTGTAAATCATAGAAAAGAAGTACTTACGAGAAAATTCAATGCAGAACTTACTAAAAATAATCGAAGAACTCATATTTTGGAGGGCCTTATTGGAATTACCTCTAAAATTGATGCGGTTATCAAACTTATTCGGGAAGCTGATAATCGGGAGATTGCACTCCAAGGATTAATCAGTGGAGGCTTTGTAGTCTCTCCTGAGCAAGCTGACGCCGTTCTAAAGATTACATTGGGTAACCTTACTAAATTGGATACCCGTGCAATGAATGATGAGTTTGACAAGCTTAATAAAAGAAGTGCTTGGCTTACTGATCAATTGGCATCGGATAAGAAGATGCTTAAGCTTATCTCAAAAGAACAGCTTGAACTTGCTGAGAAGATTGGGGACGACAGACGTTGCGAAATCGTTGAATCTGTTGGTGCAATGTCAGTTGAAGACTTAATTCCTGAAGAGCAAATTATTGTATCCCTCACTAAAGATGGATATATTAAGCGTGTGCCTTTGACCACATTCAGAGCGCAGAATCGTGGTGGTAAGGGAGTTATTGGAGTTAAGTCAAGAGAAGAGGATGAAGCTTCTGATATCTTCTCTGGTTCAACTCATGACCTTTTCCTGTTCTTTACAAATCAAGGTAATTTGCTTAAGAAGAAGGGTCATGAAATCCCACTTGCATCCAGAACCTCAAAGGGTATGCACTTGGCAAATCTTCTGAACTTGAATCCAGATGAAAAGGTGGCCTCTACAATTACCGTTAAGTCTTTGGACATTGATGGATTCTTTGTGATGTCAACCAAAAACGGCTTGATTAAAAGATCTGAAGTAAGAGATTATGATTCATCTTTGAGGAAGCGTGGTTTGAAGGCAATTACACTTGATGAAGGTGATGAACTTGCTTTCGTTAAATCCACTACAGGTGATCAGGAAATCATGTTTATCACTGCAGAAGGCATGGCAGCAAGATATTCTGAACAAATTGTCAGAGGTACTGGAAAGAACTCAAAGGGTTGCAGAGCGATGATTCTTGAAAAGGGTGATTACATTGCTTCTATGCTTGTATTGAATCCTGATGACAACCCATCAATTCTTGTTATTACAGAACAAGGATTTGGCAAGAAAACAGATGCTTCTATGTATCGTTCAGCTGGTGGAAGATATGTCAAGGGTTTAAGAACAATTGATAATGTCAAGAAAACCCGTAATGGACTAATTGTTGCTGGGCTTGCTGTAACTGATGAAGATGATTACTTGGTTCTTACATCTAAGGGCAAAATGATCAGAAATCGTGTTGCAGATATCAAATCTAAGGGCCGAACAACAATGGGTGTACCTCTTGTTTCTCTTGACCAAAATGACACAGTACAATCTGTTGTTGTGGTCAAGGCAGAAATTATGGAGGAAATTCAAGAAGAAGTTAGTTAATTATTAATTAACTTGTAAGGATTTAAGAATATGGCAAACGCACTTTACGACACAGGAAGAAATGCTTTTTTAAGAGGCGATTTGAGTTGGAATTCACATACGTTCAAGGTAGTTTTGGTATCTAGTTCGTACACTGTTAATTTAGCTTCTCATCAATACCTCTCAAGCATTCCTGGCGGTGCTAGAATTGCTACATCTTCAGCCCTTACTACTTCTTTACCTGGAGCTGGAGTGGCGGATGCAAGTGATATTACATTTGCATCTGTCACTGGTTCCCAAGTCACTCAATTTGTAATCTATAGAGACACTGGCACAGAAGCAACATCACAATTGGTTGCATATTTTGATACTGCCACAAACCTACCTATTACTCCAAATGGTGGTGACATCTCTATAACTTGGTCTAACGACACAAATAGAATCTTCAAACTTTAGAGGCAGAAATGGACTACACATCTTACACAATAGAACAGCTAATCGATCTCAAATTGATTAAAGAAACTGCCTTGGAAGTAGCAAAAGCAGACTTAGATGAGGTTGCAGATGCTCTTAGAGAAAAGCAAATCAATTTAGAGTTAGCAAATAAGTTAAGTACTATGACTTCTGAAGAGATTGAATTATTAAGAAATTATAATCCTAGTGCAATGACTGTGGGTAGCATTTTATCTCAAGAGGAAGTTGGCAAGATTTAGCCGACTTATTCTTCTATGAGCGCCAATGATTTCTTAGCGCAATCAACTCCTCAAAGTATTGGCGCAACATCAATACCATCATCAGAGTCTTTTTTAACACCATCAGTTACTTCGTCAAAGACTCTAATTCAAACTACTGGGCTTATTTCCAGAGAATCTTTTTTGAGCAATCTAAGAATTGCAAATATTGCTTTCTTATATCCAACTCAAATAGAAAGCTCTGAAAGTATTCCTACAGATATAAACTTAAATGTTTTTTACGCAAAAACATTTTTTGAAATGTCTACTTCAATAAGTAGCTCTGAGTTCTTTCCAAGTCCTTTAGTCAATTCAAATACAGAATTACAACCAACTGGATTGGGATCTACGGAAAGTTTTCCCTCTACTACCATTAACTTCTTGGCTTATATAACTGTAGGAAGTGGAGTTACAAGTAGCGAAAACTTAAGGTCAAATAATCTTCTTAAGCATATTGGTAGAATTACTTTCCCTTTGCCCATAGAGCCTTCTCAGTCATTTTCTAATCCTTCTATATTTTTATCTAGAACTTTATACCCTGGAGGCATAACCAGCCATGAGTTCATCACAAACAATCATCTTATCAATGGTATTCAGCCAACTATAAGGTTTGTTCAACAATACTCTATTAATTCTGCTGAAAGCATTCCAGTCAACCTATTGATCTCACCACCCACACCTGAGATTTTAAATGTTGGATTTCTAAAATCTTGGGTTGTGGTTGTAAATAATTTAGTAGTAACAATAAACAAAAAAAATATTTTAGATGTTGATACAATTGTAGAGCATAAAAAATATTTACAAAGTCAATCTAAAAATATAGTTATTTCAGATCTGACAAAGCAAGAAATAGAAACCTCTCAACAATCAAAGTATAAAATATTTTCATTTATAGATTTCGAAAACTTAGATATGGCAAGACAATCAACTCCATATTTAGAAAATTATATTAAAGAAAAATACCATATTGAATCCTATGTTATTTCTGAAAATGAAATGAAGCCTAAAATAACTAGATATAAAATTGAGCGGTATTAGGAGATATAAAATTGCAATCACCAATATATACAAACACAACAGTAAAGATTTATGCAAAAATCAAAGATGAAGATGGCAACCAAATTGATCCTGATGGTATAGATTTCTTCATCACTCAACCTGGAATTGGATCTACTACAATTCAATTTTCATATGGAAATATAGACGGAACTGTTCAAAAAACTGGGTCTGGATCAACAGCAGAGTACTTTGTAGAATGGCTTACTGATGATCCAGGAAGATACAAATATACTTGGGAAACTACAGGCACAGTCCAAACTGCCTTTAAAAGCTTCTTTGAAGTAGAAAACTCAAGGTGGTAATAGATGCCATATCCTGGTAGTTTGACTAGAGCTGAAATAGCTACTGGTTTACTAGTAAGAAGTGTAAAGATTAATGGAAACTACTTACTAGTGGACAATTGTACTATCAACCAAGTACAAGAAATAAATGCTAACCCTCTTTATTTACAGGGTGGTCCAGGCAGTGCTATAGCAAATATAGGGGCAAAAAAATACGAAGGAGAATTATCATTTCCTATTCGTGTAGACAGAGATAACGTTCTAGATCCTGCTGTTCAAGCTATATTTCAACACGCAGAATCTCCTATGTCTGGTTTAACTTTAGACACTAATCATCTTCTATCTCACTTTGATATAACAGCTGAAGATGGAGCTACAGACAATAATGAGCTACTAACTGTAGATCAGCTAGTAATAAAATCTTTAACAATCACAGCAAATGAAAATGACTACGTAAAAGTGAGTGTATCTTTTCAAGGAATGATTGATACAAGAGCAGCATCAGACTATTCTGTTCCTGACGAAGATCATGTGCTAGGAAGATCTTTAACTTGGGGTGACTGTGATGCTAGTAGGTATGAGTCCTCATTAAGAACAGTATCTAGCTTTGAAATTACTATTGAGAATGAGCTAGAAACCCTTTCATTTTTGATGGCTGGAGATTTAGCTGGGGCAGACAGATCAGATCAGATTTCATTAATTGGTGTTAAGTCAGTAAAGTGGTCTGGACAATACTCTGAAATATTGCGCAAAGGCATGGATTTAGATTCAGCAATTCATGGTGGTTGGATGGTCAATGAAAATTTAATTTTTAACATTGGCTCTATAACAACAACTTTTAGAACCCCTTTATTTCAAAAATCAGAACTACCGTTATCTTCTAAAATGTTGATTAGGAAAATAAAATGGAATGGTTTGATAAATCCTAGCGCTCCATTGAGACAAGGTGGATTATTTTCGTTTTAAGAATAAAATAACAACATTTCGAATGAATGTATTAAAGGGAAAATTTGCATCATAAGAGAAAGTAAAAATTATATTGGTTTAAGGGAGAATTATTATGCCTCTAAATAATAATCTATTTGGTGTTTACAAGTCAATTAAGGTTAGTGGACGTACATATGTAGCTGAAAGCGCTAACAGAAACGTGAGCATGGAAGTTGATGCGAAGAACTATATCCAAGGTTCTCCAAAGGCTCGTGTTCTTAACATCGGTGGAACAAAAGAAAGTATTTCTATCACCGCTCCTATTCTTGTAGGTGCTGGTTCTGCTGTTGATGGTAGAGAATTAGCTAACACCAAGATTGCTGAGATTTTAGACCCAAACTCTGCTTCACTTCCAGTTCTTGAAAGTGCAGTATACAAAGTTAGCCCAGATGGTGCTAATGTTTCTATTACATTAAAGTCTGATGGTGACCCAGGCGATCCAACTTCAACAGCTCCTAGACCTTTTGAAGTTTCTGGAAGAGAAATCGAAGAACTTAAACCAAATTTTGGTGCTCAACCTTCAAGAGTCGCAAGATTCTATGACTTCCGTGTTCAAATTGGTTTCAGAAAGTTCTTTATTCTTGAAGCTGAAATTACAGTTGCTGCAACCACAACTGAAGCTTACTTCTTAGTACCTTACAACACAATCAACGATGGTGTTCCTGCTTACATCCAAGGCCCATCTGGTTCTGGTACTATTGCTGCAGGTTACCAATTCCCATTCCTTGGTATCTCTGGTATCAAGATCACTGGTAAGGGTAAAGCGGCTGTTATTCTTAAGGACCTTCCAGGTACTGCAAACTACGGCGACTACTACTTCTTTGATTACTACGGTGGTGAGTCTGTTGGAACTGACGAATCTATCAACCTTGGTCTTTCAAGAGGACAATCTGACCTTACATTCCAAAGACCTGGTGAAGCTGTCGCAGAAGCACAAAGTTTCCGCCTTGAGATCTTTGATGGTCTTACAGACAACGCATGGGAATCACTTCTCCCAGCAACAATTGATACATCTAAGTCTGTTGTTTCTACATCAAACTTCTCAGTATCAACTGGTCTTCTTACTGTTGACTTTGACTTCTACTGCTGGGTTCAATAATCTAGTAGTTTGGAAACTAAAAAGCCTCCCGAAAGGGAGGCTTTTTTTATTCTCTAGTCCAATCAACTATAAACTCTTCATAATTCCAATCATCATATGGGTCAATTTTATCCCATGTGTCTTTAACTACATAGAAGCTGAGTTTATTTAAAATACTCATAATTAATCCATCAGCTACACTACAGACAGAATAATACCTTCTATGCTTTGAATCAACATAGTGAAGAGTACAATACAAAATATCTCCGACTTTTGATTCTAAAACAACTTTTTCAATTGATGTACTGCTATCTTTTAAATGCTTATTAAATATTTGATAAATTGTATGGATATGAGAGTTTTTATGCAAACCTTTGAAAAAGAAAGAGAGCATACTGCCTTCAAATGCATTAAGCATAATCGCAATATCTTTATCATCTCCTTCGATTAATGCAAACATTTTACTGTCTGGACTAATTAAGATATGCTGTAAATCAACTTTCAATAAACTTAAATCTTCAATATCATTAAGATTTTTAGTTTTGATTGTAAGCTTTTTAACTGGAATATCATCCATCAATGCTTACACCCTTCTTTTTGACATGGTTTACAATTTCCACAAAGCTTATTATTTAAAAAGTGAGATGCTGCAACTAAAACAGAACCAAGCACTAACATGATAGTAAATTGGTCAAACTCAATATGATCATGAGAATGCCCATGATACAATCTAGCGATTATAATTAGCATGAATCCTGAGCTTAGATATGCAAAAGCTTTATAGGACCTATGTTTCTTAAAACCAAAACATAAACTGCTAATTCCAAGTATTGCAGAAAATGAAAGCATTGCCCATTCAAAGTACTCTGTAACAAAAAGAGATAATCCAAAAATAGGTATTAAGGTAATAACTAATGGCATTACTAAGCAATGGACCGCACAGGTCAGACTTGAAAACATTCCTATTTTATCAATCATTTTAATTCATAGCTCTTTCTGTGAAAATATTTGAGACCATACTTTTGAACAGCCTCTTTGTGTTTTGCAGTGATGTATCCCTTGTTACTAATTAAATCATACTCTGGGTACTCTTCATGTAATTTAGCAAGAACTCTATCATGATGTACCTTTGCTATAACACTTGCTGCTGCTACTGCCAAAGAAGTTGAATCAGCTTTGGGAATCATTAGTTGTGGTTTTAAACTATTCTTAGGTCCTTGATCTATAACATACAAATGAGGCAATTCATCAATATATTTAATTGCTTTAGATGCAGAGCTAATCATTGCATTTAAATTAGCTTCTTGTATGCCTTTTTCATCTATTTCTTCTGCCGATATTTCTGTCACGCCATAAGAGATGCAACTTGTAATAATTTTGTCATAGAGTTCTTCACGTTTTTTTGGTGATAGTTTTTTAGAATCATTAACTCCTTCTAAAACTTGTCTTTCATCTAAAACAACACAAGCAGCAACTAATGGTCCTGCTAAAGATCCTCTGCCACATTCATCGATACCAGCAATATATCTTCCATATTTCAAACGAAGTTCATCATCAAACTTTTTTAATTCTATGTATGCTTGAGATTTCATTGTATTTCTTTCTTAGCTAATGAGTGTACCTTTTTTGTAAGCAAATCGACTAATTCTTTACCTGATTCAACAAGCGATGAAAGAAGCTCAATATTTTCTGAATTATAATCGGAATCAATACTTTCTTTCAAATCTTCGAGCTCTTTTACTTCATCACTATTTAAAACTTTAGTATCAATAAGTTCTAAGAGTTGTATTTTTAAAGATGTAAGCCAATCTCTAAATATAGATAATTGTTTAAATCTTTCATCTTCTATTTTATTTTCTTCAGCATCAGATATAAGGTTTTTCATCTCTTCTTCCGAAAGAGATCCTGACAATATCATCACTTTTTCAGCACCAGTATTTTCTTCTATTGCCTTGACTGTTACTATACCATCTGCATCAACTTCAAACACTACATCAATTTTGGGCACGCCTCTTCGCATTACTGGAATGTTATCTAGCTTAAACTCACCAAGAAAATGATTGTGTTTAGTTTGAGGTCTTTCTCCTTGGAATACTTTAACATCTACGCTTCTTTGATTGTCTTCAGCGGTTGTAAATGTTTCTCTATATTCTGTAGGAACTTGAGTGTTTCTTTTGATCATTGTATTCATGACCCCGCCCATAGTTTCAATCCCAAGCGAAAGCGGAGTAACATCAAGCAAGAATATAAGTTTGTCTGAGTTACCTGAAAGAACTGACGCTTGTATTGCTGCGCCTAAAGATACAGCTTCGTCAGGGTTAATTGATTTATTTGGCTTTTTACCTAACCATTTTTCAATCTTATGTGAAACGAGTGGTATTCTCGTAGACCCACCAACAAAAACAACCTCATTAATATTTGCAGAGGTTAATTGTGCGTCTTTCAAAGCCATGTCGATGCATTCTTTTGTTTTGTCAATTAGTGCTGAAATAGATTCTTCAAACTCAATGCGTGTAATAGAACAGGTTAAGTTTACAGATTGCCTATTTCTGAATGCAAACATGGGAATATTTACATTAACTTTATCCATTTGAGAAAGAGCTTTTTTAGCTTTTTCAGATGCAGTTCTCAATCTTGATTTTTGTTGATCGTCTAAGTCAGATACAGATTTTTCATTGTAATCGTAATCAAAATTAGAATTAAACTTGTCTAAAATTATCTGGCTTAAAATACAATCAAAGTCAGACCCGCCTAAGTTTGTGTTGCCTGAAGTTGAGAGAACATGGAAATCTACTCCATCTGATAACTTAAGGACAGTTACATCAAATGTTCCACCACCTAAATCATAAACCAAAATTGTAGAATCATTATTTTTATCAAGACCATATGCTAAAGATGCTGCAGTTGGTTCGTTGATAATTCTTAAAACATTGAGTCCAGCCAATTCACCAGCTTTTTTAGTTGCCTGTCTTTCGTCGTTGTTAAAATATGCTGGGACTGTAATGACTGCATCGGTAACTTCTGACCCTAAATAATCTTCAGCATCTCTTTTTAATTTTTTGAGTATTTCTGATGATACTTCACATGGAGAAAAACTTACATCATCATAGGTGTAAAGTTTTTCAAAACCATTAGACATTTTTCTCTTAACTAGTCTAATACTTTTTTGTGGATCAGTAGATTCTTGATCAACAGCTAATTCACCAACTAAGATATTATTGCTGTCATCCAATGAGAAAACTGAA
>Ga0208133_1000822_pt1 | contig 11547 bp, 17 predicted proteins | sample ColrivemetaGS535_FD_187595 | JGI IMG/M metagenome (GOLD analysis project Ga0208133, IMG submission 187595) | Estuarine microbial communities from the Columbia River estuary, USA - metaG S.535 (SPAdes) (version 2) | ecosystem: Environmental > Aquatic > Marine > Intertidal zone > Estuary | place... | reverse complement strand
GAAATTATGTATGAATTTTTTAATTGTCAATTTATTGTTAAAATAATGTAATTTTATTTTACTATTGTAAGAATAAAATCTATGTTATTCACTCCTTTAGAACAATTTCAAATTATTTCATTATTTCCTATAACATTGTTTGGTTTTGATTTTTCTTTTACTAATTTATTTTTAATAAGTTTATTAGTGTTATTTTTTTTAAACCTGTTAATTTATTTTTCATCAAAAGACAATAGTTTTTTTTTTATTCCACATATTTGGCAGACATTAATTGAAATATTAAATGAAACAATATCTTCTTTATTGTACGATAATTTAAACGAAGAAGGTGAAAAGTTTGTTCCTTTTTTTGGCACGGTTTTTAATTTTATAGTTTTAATTAATTTAATTGGTTTAGTTCCATATAGTTTTACAGTTACTAGCCATTTAATTATTACTTTCACTATGTCATTGTCTATTTTTATTGGAATAAATATAATATGCATTAAAATATATAGATTACGAATGTTATCTTTATTTTTGCCAGCAAATACATCATTTGGATTAGCATTATTATTAGTACCAATTGAATTTGTTTCATATATTTTTAAACCTATTAGTTTAGGTGTTCGGCTTTTTGCTAATTTAATGGCAGGTCACACATTGTTAAAAGTAATTGTTGGTTTTTCATGGACTATGGTTCTTTTAGAAAATTATATGTCTTGTTTTCATGTAATACCTCTATTGTTAATTGTAATTTTATTTGGTTTAGAATTAGGTGTAGCTTTAATACAAGCTTATGTGTTTACTATATTAGCTTGCATTTATTTAAATGATAGCATTAATTTACATTAAAATAAGTAATGTTTGTTTCAATTGATATAAAAACAAAAAATATAAATTCTCTGTTTTTTTTTTTAAAAATTATATTTTTTATATTAAAAAATAATAATAATATTTTATTTTTAAAACAATCAAAAGCAAAAAAAAAATTAAAAAAAGTTATTGTAAATAAATCACCTCACGTTAACAAAAAATCTAAAGAATCTTTCGAATATTGTGTTTATAATATTAAAATATTACTATTTATATTTGATCATAAAAAATTAATAAATATATTAAATAAAATAAAACTTAATATATTTTTAGATCTAAAGTTTAAATTAAAATTTTTATATTATAAAAATTTTAATTTAAAAAAAGATATTGTTAATACGGATAATTTTATGCTGTTAAAAAAAGTAAATAGCAAATATTTAAAATTATTAGATGTTTATGGGGAAATCAATTTAACTAATTTATATCTAAATAGCTCAGTTGGTAGAGCAAAGGACTGAAAATCCTTGGGTCGATAGTTCAAATCTGTCTTTAGATAATTAAAAATTGTGAAAAATACTTTTTGGTATATGTTAGCACACATAAAAAACGGACAAAAAGCGAATAAATCATATATTATGCATCCAAAAGAAAAAAATTGTGCTTCTATTTTAAACATTTTATGGGAAGAAGGTTATATTTTGGGTTATACTATTTCAAAAAAAAGTCCTCAAAAGCTCGAGATTTTTTTAAAATATAAGTATAATAATTATGTTATAAAACACTTAACTTCAATAACAAAACCAAGTTCTAAAATTTATTGTTCTATAAAACAATTGTGGAAAATTAATTCTAATTTAGGGTTATTTATTTTATCTACTAATAAAGGCATTTTAACATTAAATGCTTGTAAAAAATTAAATGTTGGGGGTGAGTTACTTTTTATAGTTAAATAATTTATGTATGATGATAAAATTTTTTAAAAAAAATATTATAAAAATACCTAAAAATATCTCTGTTTATTTTTGTCAAAATAATATTTTAACATTAGTAGGTCCTTTAGGTATTAAATCAATTGAATTAAAAACACAAGTAAAATTTTTTAGTAAAAAAAATTATATTTTAGTAACTAAAATACCTTTTTTTGATAAAAAAAATATATTAGAAAATGATAATAAAAAATTATCAAACACATATATATCTATTATTAAACAGATTATTCAAGAAATTTCTAAAAAATCAAAACACAAATTAAATTTAATTGGTGTTGGTTATAGAGCAATACTTTTAACAAGTTTTACCTTTACAATTTTACAATTAAAATTAGGTTATAGTCATTTAATTTTTATAAGAATTCCTAAAGATTTAACAATTATTTGCCCTAAACCTACAAAAATTTTTTTATATGGAAATTTACAACAAAAAATAAATAAATTATCTTTTTTAATAAAATCTTATAAGATGCCAGAACCTTATAAAGGAAAAGGAATTTTTTATATAAATGAAAAAATTGATTTGAAAAAAGGAAAAAAAATATAATAAATGAAAATAAAAAGCATAAAAAAATATAACTTATTAAAATATAATTTATTAAATTCTAGAAGTTATTTAGGATTACAAAAATTATCATTTTATTATTTAAATTCAGCTTATTTAACTGGGTTTAGAAATACACTAAGTATTTTTAACATTAAACAAATTAAAAATTTTATTAAAAAATCTTTATTAATTATTTATAAATATCATTATTTCAATAAAAAAATTTTATTTGTTGGATTTCCTAATTTAAAAAACAAAAAATATACTTTGTTGTTTAGTCAAACTAATCATTTTTATTTGCCACAAAATTGTTGGTTAAATAATTTTATTATGAATTATCAACAAATTACTCGAATATTAAAAAAAAATAAAAAATTAAAAAATACTTTAAATATTAAGTTATTAAATAATTTTTTGAGTATCAAACAAATTCCAGATTTAATAGTTTTATATAATCAAACAAAAGAAGTAATATTATTAAAAGAAATTGTAAATGTTAAAATTCCGTTTATTTCTTTTTTAAATAGCTCAGGTAATTCAAAGGAGTTAAATTATAAAGTTCCTGGCGGTTTTCATAATTTAAAAACTGAAAACTTTTGTTATTTATTGTTGAAGTCGATTTTAACTTTACCTACATTAAAATTTTATTACAAAAAAAAATATTATGCCAAAAAGAAACTTTTACAAACCACTTTATAAAAATTTTATTAAATTACGTAAAAATATTCAAAATCGTCCAAAATTTATTTTTTTTAAAAAACAAAAATGGAAAAAATTAATAAAATATGATTTATATTCAAAACAAAAATTAAAATTGTTTTATGGCAAACTTTCCGAAAAAAATTTAAATCAAATTTATAAAAATGCTTATATAAAATTTAAAAATCAAAAAAGCGATGGTTTAAAAAATAAAAATTTTTATTTAATGGATTTGTTAGAAAAACGTTTAGATGTTATTTTATATAGAACTACATTTGTTAATAGTATGAGAACGGCTCAACAGTTAATTTCACATGGAAAAGTATTTGTGAATGGTAAAAAAATTACAATCAATTCTTATTGCATTCAAAAAGGGGATTTATTAGAAATTGATTTTATATTTCATAAATATTTAATAAAAAATATGCTTTCGTTTGAAAATTCTTCTATTATTCCCAAATATCTAGAAATTAATTTTAAAACTTTTCAATGTTTAATAATTTCTGATATTAATTTAAATAAAATTGTTTATAATTTTCCATTTTGGTTAAATTTAAATAAATTATTTAAATCGTATTAAATTTTTTCTTCAATAGCTCAGTGGTAGAGCATATGGCTGTTAACCATCAGGTCGTTGGTTCAAATCCAACTTGGAGAGGGTATTTAACTAAATACTAAAATTGGAAACAATCGGATTTGAACCGATAACTTTATGTTTGCAAAACATACACTCTACCATTGAGTTATGCTCCCTATTTGATATTTTATTTAAAAAAATAATTTAATTAGCTTGTTTGGTGGAATTGGTAGACACGTCAGACTTAAAATTTGATTCTATTAAGAGTATCGGTTCAATTCCGATAGCAAGTATAAATATATTCTAAGTAAACATTGCCGAAATGATGGAAATTGGTAGACATACTAGGTTTAGGTTCTAGTTCTTTTATAAAGAGTAAGGGTTCAAGTCCCTTTTTTGGTAATAATAAATTATTAACGTTAGAAAATAAAAATGCCTACAATTAATCAATTATGTAATCGTGTTAGAAAAAAAAAAATAAAATTAAAAAAAACTCCTGCATTATTAGGGTCACCTCAAAAAAAAGGAATTTGTATTAAAGTATTTACTAGAACCCCTAAAAAACCAAATTCAGCTATTAGAAAGTTAGTTAGGTTAAGGTTAACAAACAATTTAAAAGTAATGGCATATATTCCAGGAGAAGGCCATAACTTACAAGAATATTCTTCTGTTTTAATGAGAGGTGGGCGAGTAAAAGATTTACCTGGAATAAAATATCATTTAATTAGAGGGAAATTAGATTTTTCAGGATTAAAAAATAGAAAAACATCAAGATCAAAATATGGCACAAAAAAATTATAAAAAAATTATTGACAAATCTAATATCAAAATAAAATTAACTCAATTTAAAAATTTTAATACTAAACTTAATAATTATAATTCTAAAACAATTTTTAGTAATAAAATTGTTAATTGTTTGATGCTAAATGGAAAAAAAAGTTTAGCTGAAAAAATTTTTTATAAAATTTTTAACTTATTACAAAAAGTTTCTTTAAAAAATAGTAAAATTATTTTAAAGTTTGCTTTATTAAATGTTTCTCCAATTATGACGGTATTTAAAAAAAAAAATAAAAAACGTATTGTTCGTGAGATTCCGTTTCTTTTAAAGCCTACATTTAGAATTATGTTGGCTGTTAAAAATATTATAAATATGGTTAAGAAACAATCTTACAATATTTTCCCAGAGCATTTTAAAAATGAAATTATACTTATTTTAAAAAAAAATAGTGAAGTTTTAACAAAAAAAAATGAACTACATTTATATGCTTTAAAAAATAAAGCATTTGCTCATTTTAGATGGTTTTAATTTTTTATTAAATTTTTACATTTAATAGGAGTTGAACCTATAACTTTCGGGACCGAAATCCGACGCTCTATCCAATTAAGCTATAAATGCAATTTATAATTAATTTTATAAAAATATTTTATGATTCAACAACAAACTATTTTAAAAGTAGCAGATAATTCAGGTGCTAAAACTGTAAAATGTATAAAAGTTTTAGGTGGTTTTAAAAGAAAAGTTGCTTTTTTAGGAGACTTGATTATAGTTTCTATTCAGCATTTAAGAAATAAATCTCGAAATATGTCTAAAGTAACTAAAGGTGAAGTTTATAAAGCTATTATAGTACGAACAAAAAAAAAAATTAGTAAAAATGACGGATCTTTTTATTTTTTTTTTGAAAACGCTGTTAGTTTAATTAATAAAAAAAATATACCTATTGCGAGCAGATTAACAGGTCCATTACCTAAAAAATTAAGAATAAATAAATTTTTAAAATTAGCAAGTATTTCTTCTTCAGGTTTTTTTTAAATAAAGTAAAATTAATGCAAATTTTTGAATACTATTATACTAATATAATTAGATATGATCTAATAAATAAATTTTATTATAACAATCATAAACAAATACCAAAAGTAATTAAAATAGTTTTAAATTTTAATTGTAATTCTGTCAATATTAAAAGATTAATTAGTTCTATGGTTGCTTTAGAGTTAATTACAAATCAAAAGAGTGTTATTTTAACTTCAAAAAAAGCTAATATTTCATTAAAACTTAGAAAAGGTAACCCTATAGGTTGTAAAGTTACTTTAAAAAAAAAAAATATGAATATTTTTTTTTTTAGACTTATTTCAGAAATTTTTCCAAATATAAAATTATTTGAAGGATTTATTAATAAAAAATCTAAAAATAAATCTAATTCATTTTCATTTAAAATTAGTAAAACTTTATTTGTTACAGAACTGGAAAAATATTATCAATTTTTTAAAGATTTACCTAATTTACAAATAATAATAATTGCAAATTCACTGTTTTCTTTTGAGTTCGTTTTTCTTTTACAATCTTATAAATTTCCTATTATAGACAAAAAGTATTAAAAAAATAATGTTGATTTTAAATGCAAATGTAACTCAATTGGTAGAGTGTAATCTTGCCAAGATTAAAGTTGAGGGTTCAAATCCCTTTTTTTGCTGAAAAAATGGATAAGTGGTTGAGTGGTTTAAGACGTTAGTTTTGAAAATTAAAGTATTAAAAATACCGTGGGTTCGAATCCCACCTTATCCTTTTTTATAAAATAAGTTTTAAAATTTAGGCTAAATAACATAATTTGGTAAATGTTTTAGATTGCAAATCTTACAATGATGGTTCAAGTCCGTCTTTAGCTTTATAAAAAATGAACTTAAATATGACTTTAATTGTTTTAAGTATAGTTTTAAAAGTTTTAATAATTATTATTCCCTTATTAATCGCTGTTGCATATTTTACATTAGCAGAAAGAAAAATTATGGGTTCTATTCAAAGAAGAAAAGGTCCAAACGTAGTAGGTTTTTTAGGTTTATTACAAGCATTAGCTGATGGTTTAAAGTTATTTGTTAAAGAAACAATTTTACCTAGTAGTTCTAACTTAATTGTTTTTTTATTAGCTCCTTTTTTGAGTTTTTTTTTAAGTTTAATCGGTTGGTCTGTAATTCCATTTACTGAAAAAGCCGTGTTAGTTGATTTAAATTTTGGTATTATATATTTATTCGCAATATCTTCTTTAAGCGTTTTTGGTATTATTATGGCAGGTTGGTCTAGTAATAATAAATATTCTTTTTTAGGTGCATTACGCTCAGCGGCTCAAATTATATCTTATGAAGTTTCTATAGGGTTTGTGATAGCAAATGTTGCTTTATGTACAGGTTCGTTTAATTTAAGTGAGATTGTAATAGCTCAAAAACATGTATGGTATTTCATACCTTTATTTCCTATGTTTATAATCTTTTTAGTGTCTATGTTAGCTGAAACAAATCGCCATCCTTTTGATTTACCTGAAGCAGAAGCTGAATTAGTATCTGGTTATAATGTTGAATATTCTGCAATGACTTTTGCTTTGTTTTTTTTAGCTGAGTATGCAAATATGTTATTAATGAGTGCTTTTGTTTCAATATTATTTTTAGGTGGATGGTTACCTATATTTAACTTTTTTCCTTTTTTTTTAATTCCAGGAGTAATTTGGTTTGGTATGAAAATTTCTTTAAGTGTTTTTTTTTTTATATTAATGAGAGCAATTTTACCAAGATTTCGTTATGATCAATTGATGACCTTAGGTTGGAAATGTTTTTTACCTTTATCTGTAGCTTATTTAATTTTTACTGTTTCTATTTTAATTAGTTTTAACGGGTTACCTTCTTAATATTAATAAATAAAATAGATAAGATAAGAATTTCATAAACAATAATAATAAAACTTCCTAATATCATTTGACTAAAAATATCCGGTGGAGTAATAACAGTTGCTAATATAAACAATAAAAAAAAAATTATTTTTTTAGATTTTTTAATAAATGTCAAATAGTTTTTTATACTAGTTATATAAATGAATATTAAAGTAAAAAGTTGACAAATTAAAGTTGATATTTGATTTAGATTCATAAAAAAATCCAAATATTCTGAAAGTTTTGCTTCAAAATACAAGTTCAGTTGATTATTTGAAAGAATTTTTTGAAAATGAAAAAAAAAATTCCAACTAATTGGCAATAAAATAAAATAAAATAAAAAAATTGAATTAATTAAAAATATTAAATAAATTAAAACAATTTTTTTTAAAGTATTTATTTCGTATTTATATAATCCAGGAATTATAAAAAAAATAAAATGTATTATTAATAAAACAAAAACTATTTGATTACTAATAAAAATAGCTAAATTTATATAAGTATTAAAAATTTCTGTAATATTTGTAGATATAAAATATATTTTATTGAATTTAGATGTTAAATTAAGGCTAGGTTTTATAAAAAGAAATAATAAAATCTCTTTATAACTGTAACAAGTACAAAAACTTGATAACCAACACAAAATTAATAATATGATTCTGTTTTTTAGTTCTGAAAAATAATAAAGTAACATTATTTATAGTTATAAAATGTTTGAGGAATATAGTTTAATTGGTAGAGCATTGGTTTCCAAATCCAAAAGTTAGGGGTTCAAGTCCCCTTTTTCCTGTGGTTAAATTTTGATTTTTTATGTAAATTTTTATCTTTATTAAAATTAAATGAAGTTTGGACTTTTTTAAATAACAAATTAAAATTTTTGATTATAAAAGAAAAATCCCCAAAAAATAAAAACCCTATTATTATTAAAATTATTAGTTGATTAAAGCTAAGATTCATAAAATTATTTTTATAAAAAGTAATTAAAGCTTATAGTTCAGGGGTAGAACGTACCGCTCATAACGGTTTTGTCGTAGGTTCAAATCCTGCTAAGCTTAAAATAGTTATTTTATTTGTATGAAATTAATATTAAAAAATTACAAATTAGCAAAAATAAAATCATTAATTAAAACACAAAAAATAATTTTTTTATATCATTTTACAAATGAGACAAATAAAATTTGGATAAAATTAGAGCAATATTTATTTAAAAAAAAATTAAATTACTATAAAATAAATTCTTCTTTAGTTAATTCTTTATTTAAAAATTCAATTTATTTTAATGTAAATTCTTTAATCTACGGACCGTTAGTTCTTATTTATTTAAACTGTCTTTTTTTCATTAATTTTTTAAACAAAGATTATAAATTAAATAACAAACTGCATTTATTTTGCATTATTTTAAATAATAAATTTTATCCTATTAAATTAATTTTAAACATAAAAACATTTAAATTTATAAATAACATTAACAATTTATTTATTTTTTTAAATTCTTATACAAATATTTTATTTTTATCTAGTTTATTGTTAGTAAATAAGAAAATTATTTCGAAATAATGTGATTTGAACACATGACTTCCTGTTCCCAAAACAGGCACGCTACCAAACTGCGTTATATTTCGTTCTATATTGAAGTGAGTAGGATTTGAACCTACGATAGGTACTACCCAATAGATTTACAATCTATCACTATAAACCACTCAGTCATCGCTTCTTTTTTATTTTTTTAATCTGCAACCATTATGAGCTAGTAAGTTGAAATATTTTATATTTTTAATTTTAAAAAGTTTTTTAAAAGTTTTTAAAAGTTTTTTTCTTTTATATTTTTTCCCTTTAAAATGAATCGCAAATATTTTATTCTTCAATTTTCTTATTTTAAATTTAGTAAATTTACTAATACGATTGTAAGCTAAACGTTTAGTTTTTTGTGAACCTTTAAAATTGACTAAACCAGAAGAACACGTTATTAAAGCTGTTCCTTTAATATTGGTTATATTTATAAAAATATTTGATTTTAACAAAGTTATTTTTATAATATAAGAAATTAAATTAGAGTTATTAAATAAATTGTCATTTATTCTATAATTTATTTTATTTAAAAATAAATTCGACATTCGATTAAATTCTAATATTTTTTTAATGAAATTTGCTAATTTAGCAAAATTTATAGTTTTAGTTAAATAACAATTTCGTTTTAATAATTTTAATATAATAATTGAATAAATTATTAATTTATTCTTTTTAAAATCTGAAGTATTATTAAATATTTTTTTATTGTTGATTATTGTTTTTAAAAACATAATTTGTTTTAATACTTAAAAAATTATGTTATATTTTTGATCAATTTTAGATCGCAGTTTTATTTAAAAATTATTTATTTAATTTTTTTTTTTAAAATTATTAGTAAATTTTATTTATATATACAAAAATTTTTATTAAAATGAATTTGAAGAGATATAAACCGACATCGCCATCCAAACGTCAACTAATTTTATTAAATAATTCTTTTTTAAATAAATTTCCATTGATTAAATCGAAAATTGTTGGAATGGTTAATTTATCTGGAAGAAATAATTCTGGTAAAATTACAATACGGCATAAAGGCGGTGGAAATAAACAAAAATATCGAAAAATAAATTTCCAAAGAAATTATAATAGTACTAGTATTGTTACAAGTCTAGAGTATGATCCTAATAGAACGGCTTATATAGCATCAATATATAATAGTTTTCAAAATATGTATGATTATATAGTAGCGCCTTTAAATTTAAATATTGGTGATATTATTAAATCAGGTTTTAATGCGAATGTTAAATTAGGACATACTTTATGTTTAAAGTATATCCCGGTAGGTAGTTTCATTCATTGTATCTCAGTAAATTTAAAAAAAAAAGCACAATTAACAAGATCAGCTGGAACGTTTTCTACTGTAATAGAAAAAACAAGAAATTATTGTAGAATAAAATTAAGTTCCGGTGAACAACGGTTGATAACAGCTGAGTCTTATGCTACAATTGGAATTGTATCAAATGAAAACAATTTTTTAAAAATATTAGCGAAAGCAGGTAGATCTAGGTGGTTGAATAATAGACCTAAAGTGAGAGGTGTTGCAATGAATCCAATTGACCATCCTCATGGTGGTGGTGAAGGGAAAACATCTGGGGGTAAAACTTCGGTTACTCCATGGGGAAAACCTACAAAAAATAAAATAACAAGTAAATCTAAAAATAAATTTATACTAATATCTAGAAAATCTAAAATATGAGTCGAGTTTCATGGAAAGGTCCTTATAAAAATGAAAAATTTTTATATAATAATAATAATCAAAAAGAAATAAAACAATGTTCAAGAAATTCGACTATTACTCCAAATATGGTAGGATTATATTTTTTAATTCATAATGGTAAAAATTTATTAAAAATAAAAGTTTTAGAAGAAATGGTTGGTTATAAATTTGGAGAATTTTCTCCAACGAGAAAAAAATTTTCATTTAAGAAAAAGAAAAAAAATGGGGCAAAAAGTTAATGCAAAAATTTTCAGGTTAGGTTATAATAATAACGACTGGAGTTCTAAGTATTTAGAACAAAATTGTCATGAATTATCGTTATATATTTATCAAGATATTGAAATTAAAAATTATATTGATAAATTTTTTAAACAACATAAACTATTTGTACACTTTTGTAGAATTCAAAGGTCAGAAGCTGGATTAAATATTTTTATTTCTTATTATACTTCGTTAAAATCGTTATATTTAATTAATAACATTAATTTAACTCAAAAAATATTATTAAGTATGAAAAAAAAAAAAAAAAAAATTAATAAACGGTTATGGATTATATATATCTTAAAAAAAAAAATATATATAAAAAATAATTTTCATACAAATAATGATTTTTTAGAAAAATTATTACAAAGTTTAAGTATATTTACAAAAAAAACGTTAAATATTAATTTAATTTTACAAAATTTAAATAAAGGTTTATCTTTACAATTGAGCCATAACCAATTAAAATCGTTAAAAAGAAATATTTTAAAATTAAGAACTTATTTTAAATCATTGTTTTTTAAAGAATGTATAAATATTTTAATAATTGTAATTAAAAAAAAAAATTCTGCGAAATTATTGGCTGAATTTCTTGCATTTCAATTTTCTGTATTGAAGCGACATAATTATTTTTTAAATTTTTTAAAACGTGTTTTAATTTTAACGTTAAACTCAGAACTTTCTTTAATTTATGG
>Ga0208133_1000821_pt1 | contig 11548 bp, 12 predicted proteins | sample ColrivemetaGS535_FD_187595 | JGI IMG/M metagenome (GOLD analysis project Ga0208133, IMG submission 187595) | Estuarine microbial communities from the Columbia River estuary, USA - metaG S.535 (SPAdes) (version 2) | ecosystem: Environmental > Aquatic > Marine > Intertidal zone > Estuary | place... | reverse complement strand
GTTTTTATGGTTTGACATCTACTGTTATAAACTTTTACATATATATTAATTTATCTTTTCTTAGTAAGTGAATTTAATATATATGAGTATGAAAATTAATAGATATAGTCAATTTATTAACGAAGAGTTTTTTAAGAAGTTATTTAATAACTCTAAGAAAAAGAATAAAACTACTAAATTAAGTAGAGTAGACTCTTGTGTTGTTAATATTTTAGACTTTTTATCAGAGAATGGTGTTTATAACTGGAATGGATTTATGAAGATGCCTGTTTTTGATAGAGATGTTATTAATAAATTAATTGATTCAGAAGTTAAAACAATGGATGAATTAAAAGAAGTTAGATTTAGAATTAGACTTGAATTATCTGATAGAGAACAACTTATAGAATATAAAAATGAGTTAGAATTAGAAGAAGAATACGAAAAATGTGCTTTAATTGTAAAAAAATTAAGCCAAAAATAATATATAAACCATGAAACATATTAAAAAATTTAACGAAACAAAAAAGGACGAGAAAGTCAAAGACCAAGAAGTTCTTTTTAATGCTGAAGTTTTAGCTGATAAAGATGAGAAACCATCATTCAAAACAGAAGTAGAAGACCAAGAAAAGGTTAAAAAAGAATTTGATAAACTGAATAAAGTTAAGAAATTTGAAGCTTTTATTGATGTTGATATTCATATTGATAATATCGATGAGGTTGAAATAGAAAATGAATATGATACTGAAGGTCATGAAGAAGAGTCTGAAGAAGAAGTTCAAGAAGTTGGATGTGGATGTTGCTCAGATTGTAATGGTCAAGAAGATTGTGAATGTTGCTCAGATTGCTCTTGTGGTCAATCTATGGAAGAACAACCTATGGGTGAACCTAAGGTTATGAATATTGCAGACTTTATAAACTCAATTACAAATCAATAAATAAAACATAATTTATGAAAATTATAAAATTCACAGAGTCTGTTAATGTATCAGAATCTCTTAAATATCATTTAGATAATAATAAACCTATTACTGAAAATATATTCAGACCAGGTTCTGAAGCTTTCTATGAAGTAATCAAAGAAGCTAGAGAACTATTTGATTTAGGTAGAGTTGAACTATGTGATGTAGATAAAGAATTATATGAATCAACTGATATCGGTAAGTTTGGAATGTTCAATGGTGAACTAGTTCCTTTAGATTTACCTATGGAAAATATCGAAGATTTAAGAGAAGAAGCTGAATATAAAGGTAAAGATGTTAAGTTAAATTATCCAATGCGTGGTGGTTCTAAAAAATACTATGTATATGTCAAGAGTGCAAAAGGAAATGTTAAAAAGATTTCATTTGGTGATGTTCATGGTGGTTTAACAGCTAAAGTTAGTAATCCTAAAGCAAGAAAGTCATTCGCTGCCAGACATCAATGTCATTTGAAGAAAGATAAAACTAAAGCTGGATATTGGGCTTGTAGAATAAACAAATATGGTCACCTATGGGGTGGTAAAACTTACCCTGGGTTTTGGTAATTAATTATGAAACACTTAAAAACATATAGAATATTTGAATCTAGTTTGACCGCTACTAGATTAGAGATTCCATACGAAACGTATGCAATTAAAGATTATAAAACAGGAGAATTAGATCCTAAAAATAAAATTTCTGGAAAGTCTAAGATTATTGATTACGCTGATAGAAAAATAGTTGTCTTTGATGTTAATGGAATTAATATTCCATTTTATCTATCATCTGGACATGGTGGTAAAAAAGACGTAACAAGTGGAAAATGGTATCCCTTTTTAGGAATAGCACCAGATAGATGGTTGAATAAGTCATCAACAAGTGATATTAATAGTTATTATGGTGTAGATTTGTTAAAACAAATTTCTCAATCACTTGATAGTAAAATAGGTGATATTAGAAGTGATAAATCTATACCAAAGGTTTCACCAACTGGTATACATATAGATTTTATCAATAAAGATTTAACACCAACAGAGAATGAAAGACCTGATACTAAGGTTAAATTTATTGAAAACTTAGAAAATTTAAAAAGAAAATTAGGTGTATGATACTACCTTTTCAAGAAACTAAACTAAGTGATAATGAATTTATCAGAGTATTCGGTCAAGATACTGATTCTGGTGAATATATGTGGCATCGTGATAGAGAAGATAGGATAATTGAATCCATTGAATCCACAGACTGGAAAATACAACTAGATAATGAACTACCTAAATTAATAGATAAAGTTTTTATACCAATGGGTGTTTATCATCGAGTTATAAAAGGTACAGGAGATTTGAAAATAAAGTTAATAAAAAATCCATCTTAAAGATGGATTTTTTGTTTTAGTCAGCTTTGACTTTATAATTTTCATTGTATATTCTAATGACTTCATCAAACTCATTTACAATTCCTGATTTGAATTTTTCATTATCATAAGATTGTTTTAAGATATATTCTTTGATATAATCTTCATATTCCAACTGAACAGATATTTCCATTCCATTCTCATCAAATTCAACTTCTAATGATTCACTTACTTCTTCACCGTCAACTAACTCTTTAGTGATATCATCAATATATTCTACAGAAGCAAAATTACCTTTCTCTAACATTACTTCTAACTTTCTACGAAGTTTTCTATTATTGATTAAAAGGTTATTTGATATCGCTAAGTCGATATAATCTTTAGTTCCTCTTAATTCATCTAATTTATCAATATCATCTTCATTAGTCACTCTAAATTTTCTAAAAACCGGAGAGTATGTGTTAGGTACAAAATCGATTTTATTAGTGTTTAGGTCGAGAATGGTGATACCTTTTTGGTCACCCATATCATTTCTATCCATTTGATAAGGAGACCCTATAAACGAGAAATTCTTGTTTGTTTGTCTAATATGAATATGTCCAGAAAAGACGTGTTTATATTTACCAAAGTCTTCTACATCTATCTTATCAGCATTTCTATGAGCTACTGAGTTTAAGTGCATTTTACATCCATTTAAGTCAGAGTGACAGAAAAGATAATCACCTGGATTTTCATTAATGTCTTTAATCATATTTAATCTTTTCTCAATCCAAGGCATAAGAACTAATTTTTGACCGTTAGCTTCTATTATTGTTGTATTTGTGTAAACATTTACATTATTAACGTGATTGAATAATCTAACTGAGTTAATATCATTTGATCCTTTGTTCCATAAGTCATGGTTACCTACTATAATATGTAGTGGAAGTATCTCAGATAACTCTAGGAGTATCTTCTCGGCTTTATATGAAGCAATGATAGGAATAGATGTTCTGTTGTCATATAAGTCACCACAGTGAATAAGAATGTCACCTGGTTTAGCATTTTCTCTGATGTAAGGAATAAAAGAGTTATAGAAGTAATCTTCCATCATATCTAACCACTTATCTAAGTTATTAAGATAAACTCCAAAATGCCAATCTGTTGTTATAAAAACTTTCATTAAAAAATTGTTTTCTTTTTATATCATTTTTATCAATAAAGTTAGAAAAAATTATCTAATATGTCATTTATTTTACTATACTCCCAGTATGGTATTCTAATTAGATTGATATTATTATCAATACAATATTTATTTTTAATTTTATCATTGCCAGTTATGTATTCTAAGTTTCCTATACCAAAGTATTTATTTTCTATAAAATGATGCTCACCATCATATTCAATAATTATTTGATAATCAGGTAAATAAAAATCAAATTTTAATCTTTTTATTCTTTTACAATCTTCAAATGAGTGATTTGTAAAAAATATAATTTTTTTATTTTCAAGATAAGTCCTAATCAACCTTTCACCTCTTGATGTTGAGTTACATAAAGAACATCCGTGTCCATATTCATGAAAATATAAATATTGACTAAATGTTCCATGAGTCTGACAATAAATATTAATAAATCCGTTATATACGTTTAAGTCATTGTAAAGATAAGTATCTTTATGTGTATTTTTAATTTTATCTATTCTTTCTGGTGATAATGTAGTAAGTTTATGTAGTTCTCTTGCGCACTTTTCACAACCAGAGCCAGCGCATAGATGAGCATCTGGAGTTTGTTCAAAAACCCCATGAATAGGACATACTATTTGAACTCTTGTTCTAGTATTCTTATAAATGACCAAATCATATTTATATTTATATTTATGTTTTATTTCGGATTTTAATATAAAATCTTTGCCCTTTTTAGATTTTAGGTTTAGTGAATTAATCTCTTTAATTATTGAATTTTCTTTTAAACGACAATTTTTATTACAAAATTTTCTATCTGGTCTTCCATAATTAATTTCCTTATTACAATATCTATAGTTACATCTCATAAGTTATATATTAGATACTAAAAGTGGAAATGTCAATTTTATTAACATATTTAGTGTAAATTAGATATGTGAGTAAATAATAATAATATATAATGTATAAAAAATAATAAAAAAACACATGCCCTTACCGCATTTTACCCAACTTATTAATACAGGTTCACCTGGTGGTCCAGGTACGTTACCTGATGAGGTAGTATACCTTAACTTGTTTGAGATTACTTTCGTGTTACCTGTTATATTACAGGCACAAGGAAGAAATCCTATTTTGCTTTTGCAAAATGCTTTAAAAATTGATATGAACTTAACAGAATTTGACGTTGCTGTTAAAGAACAAAGATTCAAGTATTCAACTCGTCAGTTCTTAACAAGTCCAACTAAAACTGCTGGAGCGTTTAACATTACTTTTAACGTTAACGTAAACCAACAAGGTTCGATGGAAACTTGGAACGCGTTGAAAGCTTGGTATGATTTAGTATTTAACTCACAAAATGGTTCACTTCACTATAAGAGTGATATCATTGGTACAGTTATCGTTAATCAACATGATAAAAAAGGTGTTGTATTAAGACGTGTTACTTTCCAAAACGTTCAAATTAACAAATTAGCAGGTTACGCACTTGACTGGGCATCTGCAAACATTATGGAGAATCTTCAAGCTGACTTTATCTATGATTACTTCATTGATGAGTATATTGATAACAACTTTACTATTAATCCACCACTTGTTTCTGGATACTAATAAGTATAATAACATTAAAATAAAAACCCATCAGATTCTGATGGGTTTTTTTATGTATTATAGTAAATAAAAAACCCACTAAATTTAGTGGGTTTCTTTTTAGAATTTTGGCATGTTGTTAGTCATGTTAGATGCGTTTCTCATCATTGAGTTAGCATCAAAGTTTGGCATATTCTTTTGCTGTCCTTCCTCGTCTTTTTTCCTGTTATTATCTTCCTCTTCAACAATTTCATTTACAAGTTTGATGTTTTCTTCAAACATCCAGAAAGGCCATTCATCCATAGCTGCTTCCTGTGTGTGAAAGTGTTTTTGTAGCATTAATTTATTCTTTAATATATGCTTCAAAGGCATCGTGAATAACGAAAATACCTGACGCTCCGTTGGGAAATTGCATGTCTGTGTGGACCTCCTCACCACACGAACATTTCTTCTTCAACTCTTTGATACCAAAGGTCATTTTACCAACTGCTGCGTTTAAGAACTGAAATGAAATATCATCTATTTCTTCAAATTCTTTTAATTTAGCTTTAATTCCTTCATAAGTTATAGAAGTTCTTCCAGCTAACATAAAAGGAATAATTTTTAAGAACGATAAATTAGGTGTTCTTTTTTCATTACTTTCTTTTAGAATGTAATCTGTAAATGATTTTTGAAGTCCAATGTTTGGTGGAGTTAATTCAAACTCTCTACCGTTTACTGTACTGAAGTGATATGTTCTAGTTGAAGCACTGAAATATCTTTCAAGTTTTTCATCAATTTCATGGAATGAGAAATTATCTCTTTTTAATTCCATTTGAACATCTTCACCACATGAACATTTTGAGTTTACTGTTAATGAATTTCCTTGTTGAAAAGTTAATTCTCTGATTAAGAAAACTAAGAATAATCTATCTTGATCTTTAACCTCAATATAAGATCCTATTTTACCATCAGGATATTTAACTCTTACGCAAGATTGTAAAATATCATTCATTTTCTCAACAATATCGTAGAAGTTATTATCATCTACCATTGAGTAAGCTTGAATTTCTCTTACTTGTGCTGGTCTTACCATGAAAACAGTACCACTTGGATAGAATTCACCACAAGGTAACTCCTTAATGTCAAAGTTGAAAAACTGAAGATCAGTAGTTCTTGTGTTGTCGACTTTAGGTTGAGCTACAAAAGGAATATCATTATTCATAATATTTTTAGGATTATCTAAATCACCAAGGTGTTTTTTAAGATAATCTTCTTCACTCATTTCTTTATCTTTAGACATATTTAATTTTATTATTTTTTATTATATATTCATCAGTTTAGTTTCCCTATGAATATACTATGTTTATATAATAAAAAGTTAGAAAGTTTATTAAATAAAAAAAACCTCTAATTTCTTAGAGGTTTTTAATATTAATTAAGTATTTTATTATTGGAATCCACCTGCGTCGATTGCTCCAGTTCTTAATATAGTTACATTGTTTACAATGATACCCATACCTTTGATTGGTTCAACATAAGTATCAAGAACACCAATTTGGTTATCAATGATTTCATTAGTGTTGTTTTCTTCATCCATTTTATTAAAGTAGTTGTATAAACCATTCTTACTTACATAAGTTTCACAGATAACGTCTGCTCTAAGTTTAATTTCTGCTCTAATATCAGGTGTATTAAATTTCCATTGGAAGTCTAATAACATTCTTGATAATTCTCTTTCAAGTTCAATAAGAACTTCTCTAACGTGTAAGTAAGAAAGAGCTGATTTGTAAAGTGTTTGAGCTGTGTTTTCAGTCTCGATTACATTTCCTCTATTTCTCTTGAACACGATAGGGTTCATTTGAGCTTGGTTAATCCATTCGATATCAGTTGCTGTGAAGTCCATCTCAGTTGCTGTTATATTAGTAATTCTACCATTAGTAACACCCGCTGCGATTGTCCAAGGAGTTGTTCCACTTACATTAGAAGTTTGTTTTCTCATATAAGTTGAAGCTACCCAAGCTGATGGTGGAACATCTACTGGTCTACCATTGTCGTTAACAGTAACATAAGGCATAAAGTAACCTACTGCTGTTGTTCCTGCTCCATCACCAAATGAGTAAAGGAATGCTGGAGAGCTTTCTGGGTCACCACCTTTAGAGACGTACTCAAGTTGTAAAACACCTTCAGTATTTACGAAAGAAGGAGATGATGAATTCTTGAATGACTTCATTGAAGGCATGTTCAATATTCCAAGAGCATCTAATCTTTCTCCACAGATATCAACCAATTGTTGTTTAGATCTTTCAGTTAAACCAAGACCAAATGAGTCAATTAAATATCTGAAGTCAATAGCTTCTTTGTTAGTTATTGCTTTGAACAATGGTGTTCCTTTAGCAACTAAGTTAAGTATAGCGTTTTGTCTAGTTTCAGTACCATCAGGTAAAGAAGCTTGTCTAATTCTAAATCCTTTAAGAGATATAGCTTTGTAAGTAGTTGCGTAATTCTCAATTGAAGAATATCTTGTAGTTTGTAAATCACCACTAAAGTTTGTAGTTGCGATTCTAGAGTCACAAGTAACTTCTACTAATGTAGCATCTCCTGAGTATTGTTTTTTACTTAAAATTCTTGTAAGTTTTCTTGGAACCTCACCAACATTTAACAATGTTTCATCGTAGTATGCTGATAAGAAATCACCAACTTTAACTTCAGTGTATCTTGATCCGTTAATAAGAATTTTATTAGGTATTTGAACATATCCTGTTGGAAGTTCAATTTCAATTGTTTGTTTAAAGTTAGACTTAGCAGATTGTATAAAGAATGTATTGTTAGCTTCTGCATCAACTGCTTCAGTTGCTGTGAAACCTTCATCCATAAATTTAACTTCTAATATATTTGTATTATTTAAATACATTTTTAAGTAATGTTTCTTCAAGTAATCGTAAATTAAACTTACATCTAATAATTCTTCATATACAACTTCCTCATTTACTTCATATGCGTAGTATCCAGAGTATCCAAGAGCTGTTGCTCTAGCTGTTGCGCTTAAATTGTCATTTGTTCCACTTATGTTAGTAAATGAACCAGTATTAAGAGTAGATGATGGAACAATAAATTGATCACCATATTGTAAATCAAGATTAGTTCCGTCAAATAAAACATAGTTAAATCCTGCGTAAGATGATGTTGTCCCAGCTGCTACTTCCCCATCTACAAATACTACGGTATAAGTATCACCAGCAGTTGGAATTAAATTTCCATAGAAATAATCTCCAGTGTTTATAATACCATCATAGAATCTTGAGTAAAATTTAGAGTATTTACCAACAATACCTTCTGTTGTAGTTGATACAGTATTTTTTGTGATAACTGAGTCAGTTCCTAAGAAGAACTCATTATCTACTGTATATAATATAAATGTACCATTTAATATATCAGCTAATTTAGCATCTGTTAATCCAGTGTTCAATACAAATGATTTATTAGATGTTGATACTGTTACAATATTTGATATTGTCATTGTTGATAAACTAGCTTTCTCACCAGTTGTTCCATCAGTGTCTAGAACTAAAGTCATTTTGTCCTTATTAGGAGAATCAATTAAATCTACTAATCTGTTAAACATTTTGAATCTTCTATATTGTTCGTAATTGTTCGTAGAAGGTGATGTGTTTGTGTTTTTGAACTCAATTTTAATTACTCCTGAATCAGGTGTACTTTGAGTTGCTATGAAATAGTCATAAACATTTGAATTTCCAAAAGTAAAATCAGCAAATCCATTAGCATTAACATTAACATCTTTGAATAAAGTTAAGTTTTGAGCTATTGAACCACCTATAACTTTGAATTCAACATATCCTAAAACTATATCACTTGCAGCTACAGAAGGTTTAGTTGGTGATCCAGTTGTTACTCCTGTTAAGTTACTTACAAGTAATATTTCACCAGTTGAATCTAAAATAAATGTAGATACATAAGATGTTGTAACACCAGTGTTTGGATAATCAGTAGCATCTATTACTAAAGATGTAGTAGCCGAAACAGGAACTTGAACACCTCCTATCATTGCGAATGCTCCATCTGCTACATTATATGTAACTGATATAGAAGCTGATGCTGATGAAGTAGCCCCCAATTCAACATTGTAAACATATCCTTCAGCAAAGTAAGCTGTTCTGTTATTAGCGTCTGTAGCTATACCAGAACTTAATGGACTTCCAAATGCGTGATTATTTTGACCTGATGAGTAACCATATCCACCACCTAAAAGTGCTGTTACGTTACCTGGTAAGTCAAGAGGAACTGCTGTAATCTCAACAGATTCAGCAATTTTTTCTTTATATGATAAAAAGTCAATTTCAGCTTCGTTGATACCAGCGATAGTTTGACCTACTAAGTCTAATCTACCATTGTAGTAATCAGTTTCAACTAAGTCAGCGTTGAATGCGCAGAATAAACCAGTTTTATCAGTATCTCTATTGATAGTAGTTTCTATAAATATGTTTGTTCCGTTTGCATTTCTAAAATATGGAATTAAAGACAATCCTTCGTAGTAAGCTAATAAAGTAACATTTCTATCATTAGCAAAGTTTCTAATTTGTCCTTTTACTAGACCAGATGCACTGAAGTAAGCACTCCATCTATTATCTATGGCTAAGTTTTGGTAATCTGACCAATCTCCACTAACAACAACAACATCTACTAAGTAGTCAGATGCGTAATCGTTAGCATTTAAATATGAAGGCAATCTATCTATAGAACCATACCACTCAACTAAAGTTCTATCAAATCCAACAACTTGACTTTTGAAAACAAAAGCAGTTACATACTTATCAGATAGATTAGTTAAACTAAACGCTCTATCTGCGTAACCAACATTATTCTTAGTTAAGTTGATGAAAGACTCGGAGTCTCTTTTCCAGAAACCTGTAGTGTCAAAGAATCTTCTATAAGGTCCTTCTCTCTCTATATCATTGTTATACCCAGATGAAGATGAAAGAGATTTGTACTCAATTACATCTAATGTGTCATCAGTGCTTAAAAGATTGATAGCGAAGACCGGTGAAGATTCCAACATTTTAGTGATTGTTCTGTGGAAAAATGAACCTTTTCTTTCTAATCCTCTATCTAACGTACCAAAAATAGATTCTAAATCATTTAAAGTTGTTAGTCTAATAGGTGTGTTAACAGGACCTTTTTTTGAAACGCCAATAACCATATTAGTAATACCTTCAACTATAGGGGTAGTGATGATTGAGTTGTCAAATTCTTCTATGAAGATTCCTGGTCTTTTGTATTTTCCAATTTGAATTGCCATATTTTTTAATAATTTTTTTTATGTTATGTAGTATATATAAAATGTAAAAAATGATATTTTTTCTATTTTTGTACCTCAGATGATATTTTCTTAATATAATCTTGCATTTCTTTTTCTACATTAAACATTTTTGTTTGAAGTTCTTTCTCAGAGTCAGCCACTTCTTTACTCAACGACGCTATACTAGTCGTTTTTGTTGATATTCTATTGGTTATATCACTTATTTTACTAGTTACTGAGGCTTTTGTACTTGCTTCAGTTGATAAACTTAATTCTTCTGTAAAATCATCTTTAGATAGTTTATCTTTTACTAATTCATTTTGTAAATTATTTATTTTTCTTTTAAGATTTGATACATGTAAGTATTCAACTAAGAAAGGATTTCTATCTTTTCCAGATTGAGCGTCTGTTTTACCTATTATCTGTTCAATTTTTTTCTGAAGTTCAGCATCTATTTTAATTGTTAGATAAGCAGTGTCTATTAAAGGTTTCTTTGTTTTATAATCAGATAGATTACTTTTTAGTGTAGCAAGTTTTTCTTTAGCCATTTTTAAATCTGGCTCATCTGTAATATTAACATTAAAATCTACCTCTTCTGTAAAGAGTTTATACCTTTTTAAGTGTTTCATTTTATTTTCTAGTCATTGAGGTGTTGTTTATTCCATCTGTTCTTGTAATATTAGGGAATCCACCAATAATATTAATTTTTTCAGATATATTTTTGGTTAATGTATATCTTGTTAGTTTATTTTCATTATCTACATTACATAAAGTATAACAAGTTTGTATAGACATTTCTTCAGTTCCTGAAGTTGGAGCTTGACCAGGTTTGTTCTTTTTGTCAGAATATTTTGTTAAATACTTAACAGTAAAGTTTTTACCCGTTAGAAGAAACTTACCATCTTTATCAATTAAAAAGTCTAGTTTTATTTTAGTAGCTTTGATTTGATAATCTTCTTCTCCATTATTTGATTCTACCTCAATTGAATCCATACTTCCTTTAAAGTTATCTCCTTTAAGTGTTTGTCCAGATTCTTTAATATATCTTTTGAAGAAGTTAAAACTCTCACAATATGTAACATAAGCAAAAGTAACGTCTACTGATTGAACATAGAAGTAAATCTGTTTGTCTTTGCCTTTATCATCTTTAGTTGCGCAAGTAAAGAAAGAACCTGATAACTCATCAAGTTTTTCCATTTTAATTAATTCTTTCT
>Ga0208133_1000816_pt1 | contig 11573 bp, 11 predicted proteins | sample ColrivemetaGS535_FD_187595 | JGI IMG/M metagenome (GOLD analysis project Ga0208133, IMG submission 187595) | Estuarine microbial communities from the Columbia River estuary, USA - metaG S.535 (SPAdes) (version 2) | ecosystem: Environmental > Aquatic > Marine > Intertidal zone > Estuary | place... | reverse complement strand
AATATTATAAAAAAAACCAAAATACTTTACTTCATAAGAAGTATTTATAAATTAGGTAGAATAAATTCTGCCTTTATTCTACCATGGCAGATAATGAAAAAAAGATAAAGAACCTAAAGATATCAATTGAGGTTCACAACATCCTAAAGACCTATTGTGAAAAGAGGGGTATAAAAATGTATCGTTTTTTAGAAAGAATGATTGTAGACCAATGTAAGGAAAAGAAGGATATCTATGGTGAAAACTAAAGTATTTCATTATTTAACTGAATAATACCTTCTTTTGAGTCATCATTTTTAACCACAATAATTTTTAAAACATCATTGGTGTTTATTTGAATTTGAAGTAAATCAGACCCATAATATTGATTATTTAGATACACATCATATGAGTCAATGTTGGTTGTATCACCTAAATTTAAATCAACGGTATAATCAAAAATTTGTGATAAAATATTGTTCCCGGCAACAAATAAAAAATTAGTTACAGTTGATTCATCCGCAATATTTTTTCTTCGACCACGAGTGAACGATTCTTTTTCAAATTCAACAACAGTTAAAACTCTTGAAACTGCCGGAGCAACTTCAAATTCATTTTCGTCAATTAAGAATCCTAACATTGTAAAATCATAACTTTGAATATAATATTTTCTTTTATCAATGTTCATAACTGACTCATCAGTAATGTTATTCATTATGATTGGAATATAATGACCTTTGATGGTTGTATAGGCTTGACGAGAGGCAAACATTTCAAGAATGTTTTTATTTAAAGCGTTTAATTCTCTCATTCTATTACAAATTATTTTAACACTATATGTAATATCAACAGGAACAGGTTGTGGTATTTTATATATGTCCATACCATTTCTATTTCCATCCCAAGTTGGAACTTGAGCATAAAAATATTGTTTTCTATTTGGTATATTATAAATTGTTGCAGGATTTGTTCCGAATTTAACTTCCGGGTTTCTCACAACTGTAATAAACGGAGGGGAAACGTTTGAGTCCAAATCTTGAAAATTCCAAGTTTCGGTAAATTGAGACCAGTTTTGTGAAGTTATTATAATATCAACCATTGGAATTACTTGACCATCTATAATTGTCTGTAAATCATTTTGAACAAAATTTAACATACCCCCATCCAAATCGGCATGCAAAATGGATTTTGGTAAATAAGTTCCGTCTTTATTAATTTTTTCCAATAGTTGTTCTCTTCTTGGGTAAAGAGTTTTTGGAAATGTTAACGGTATTGTTTTCTTTATTTTGTTTGGTAAACCCATTTTATTGTTTTGTTATAAATATTTTGTTTCTTAAATTTATCAATTCTACTTCACCGGCACGATATATTGGTTCTTCGGTGTCTTTCATAACATAAGAATTATATTTGTATGGGTTATAGGTTACGATATTACTATTTGGCTCACTTGGTAAGTTTTCACAAGGAAATTTACAATAATTTTCTAATGTTCCAATAACAAATGAGTGAACATTTTTACTTTTTTCTCTAACCACTTTTTCTCTTCCACCCTGTCTAACTCTGAATTCAACATCCGTTAGTTTAACATAATCTGCGTGAGCAATTACTCTACCATTACGACTAATTGAAAAGGTGTGTTTATGTAGATTATAATAAACCATAACTTTATCACCTATATAAGTTTTTTCATTATCATCGGTGATGGTTTCTAATAGTCTTCTATATTGATTTTCGTTAATTATAATCTTCATAATTGTAATATGCTGATACGGTATTAACCGGTAAATTAAATTTATCTTGAAACCATTTTTTCATAGGTTCAGCCCAATGTCCTTCAAACATTTCGTCTAAATGTTTTCCATATTCGCCTATAACTTCTAAAATTGGGGATTGGTCTCTAAATGGTTTATGTGACGGGTCATCTTCACTATAGAAATCAACATCAAAATAATGAAAAGCAACATCAGAATCTTCTTCACCTTGCCAATCACCTTTAAAGAAAATTAAAAAGTTTTCGTTTTCTTTCAGCTCAGAATATTCATCTTCCGCATCATCCACACCATAAACCCAATCCATTTGATTTGGATTAAAGGTTTTATCAATATAATTGTATATTGAATTGAACAATTTATTTTCTGTTATTTTTACTTTCATTATAATCCTCTAAATTCGTTTTCCGTTACCGGAGTTGCTACATATGATTTATAAAATGGTTTATAACCGGCATATGTATGTTTATTATCTGAATTAATTCTTCCGTCATCGCTAACCACATAATATCTAACTTTTGTTTCTGTTTCATAATAACCAATATAATCCCCATAATTAATTTGAACCCCTAAATCGTTAAGTTGAGCCGCGTAAATCGCAAATTTCATATTACCAGGTTCCGATTGTGTAATTTTTGAATTACCCAAGTATTTGGTTTCAGGTGGTAGTATTTGAACATAAGCTTTAAACTCAATTGGTGGTAAATATTTTATACCATCAGTCATTACCTCACCATAAACATCATCTGTTTTGGTTTTCAATCTGTCTACCTTATACAGGACTAACGTAAAGTTCATATCACCATATAACCATTCCTCCCCCATAGAGATGTCTAAATCGTAATCCTCCGCTCCGAAGAATTTACCTATCCTTGTTATTGGTACTAAATTTCTACTCATATTGATAAATATTAAATAATTTATTATATTTCTATTAAAAGATTAAATTTGGAAAACAATACATCTGAAAATAGTAATCTTGTGTTAGAACAACGTGCGTTAACTCTCCTTGAAACTTACGAGGGGGCGAATAACTATATCCTTAAATTAAAATTTCAAAAGGAAAGTAATAAAAGATTTTACCCTACTCGAGCACAATCTGATTATATTATAAATTATTACGAAGTCACACCAAAGGTAGCTAAAAAATGGGTTGATTTAGACCCTTACTTTGCAAAAAAAATTGCCGATGAAAAATTACTAACCAAAATTCCTGAACAAATATGGGTTGAAAAGCTATTAGTTGAGAAAGACAAATCCTATCATGTTTGGGGTAAAGTATTGGAAAACGAAACTATCCACGATTTTTGGCTACCAAAAGGTGCTTTGATTAAAACACACACAATTAAAGATGTTAAAATTGATTATAGTAAATATAGTCATAGACCTCCTCTTGAACATCAACCAATTGCGATTGAAAAATTGGTTGGGTCGAAACGATTTATATTGGCGGATGATATGGGTCTTGGTAAAACAACCATTACGGTTATCGCTGCTTTGGAGAGTGGTGCCAAAAAAATATTAATTGTTTGTCCGGCTTCTCTGAAGATTAACTGGCAAAGAGAAATTGCTAACTACACAGATAGAAGTGTTTATATTTCGGAAGGTAAAAACTTTTCAACTGAACACGATTTTGTTATCGTAAATTACGATATTCTTAAAAATTTCTATGATTTAAAAGACAAAGAAAATTCTTTAATTACTCAAGGTAATTTTGACCTTATAATTTTGGATGAGGCACACTATGTTAGTAATGGTCAGGCTGCAAGAACAAAATTAGTTAATAGTTTTTGTAAAAAAGTTGATAAACTTTGGTTGTTAACCGGTACACCTATGACCAATCGACCAATGAATTATTTTAATTTACTATCGTTAATTGAAAGTCCTGTTGCTCAAAATTGGATGGCATACGCAATAAGATATTGTCAAGGGTATCAATTTACTGCGGGAACTCGTAAAATATGGAATGTTACCGGTGCATCAAATTTGGAAGAATTAAGAGATAGAACTTCAAGACAAGTTTTAAGAAGATTAAAAACTGATGTATTAGATTTACCTGAAAAAATAATTACACCAATATACTTGAGATTAAAATCTAAAATGTATGAAGGTTTGATGGGTGAGTATTACGATTGGTACGATAAGAATCCGGATGAAAGTACATCATTAACTGTTCAATTCAGTAAACTAATGAAAGTTCGTCAAGTAATTGCCGAAGAAAAAATTAAAGATACAATTGAACTTGCGGAAAACATTATTGAACAAGGTAAGAAAGTTATTATCTTCACCAATTTCACCGAAACTTTAAATAAAATTACGGAACACTTTGGTAAAATTGCTGTTAAATTAGATGGTTCAACATCAAAACCTCAACGACAATACTCTGTTGACCAATTCCAAGAAAATGAAAAAATTAAAGTATTTGTAGGAAATGTTAAAGCCGCAGGTGTCGGTATTACATTGACCGCCGCTGAAGCTGTAATAATAAATGACCTATCATTTGTTCCGGGTGATTTGGCTCAAGCTGAAGACAGAGCATATAGATATGGACAAAAAAATTCGGTATCGGTTTACTATCCAATCTTTGATAATACCATAGAAGGTATAATTTATGATATGGTTAATATGAAGAAACAAAACATTGGAACGGTTATGGGGGATAACATTGGTGAGAGTGGTGACTTCATTGAAGAACTTATGAATAAAATCAACACCCGAAGATAATTTGTTTGTTGAGATATTTATAAGAAATAAATAACAAGCCGAATGAAACATATTGAAAATAAAATCAAACTCATTACGGAAGAGATTCAAAACGTTGAAAAACAAGAAAATGAAACACTCTTTCTTAATGAGATGAAAAAGATAGGAATCGAAAAATTACCATATTCCTATTCAGCACTAAAGCAATTTATTGATGCTGAAACAATGAACTACCATTATAACAAACATTATAAAGGTTATGTAGATAAACTAAACGCCGCTCTTAAAAACAAAGATTATGGTGATTTAGAACTTGAAGAAATAGTTAAATCTATCAGTAGATTTAATAAAACAATCAGAAATAATGCCGGAGGAGCGTTTAACCACGCTTTATTTTGGAAAATGTTATCTCCAAAAACTCAAACCCCAAATGGTGATGTAATCAAACAAATCAAAAAAGATTTTAATACATTCGCCAACTTCAAAAAAGAATTTGAAACTATCGCAAAAGATAGATTCGGTTCAGGATGGGTTTGGTTAGTCCTAACAAAAAGAAACACCTTAAAAATTGTGTCCACGGCAAATCAAGACAATCCATTAATGAATGTGGTTGAAGATGGTGGATACCCAATTTTAGGATTAGATTTATGGGAACACGCTTACTACTTAAAATACAGAAACAAAAAAGATGACTACATTAAAAACTTTTGGAAATGTGTAAATTGGGAATTTGTTAACAAATTATATACAATGAGAGTGGATAATAAATTAAATGAAAGCGCTGAATTAAAATCTGTTATTTCTGAAGGTAAATCTGAAAGATGTAGTAGAGAAATGAACGAGGCGATTCGTATGGTATTCAACATTAATCCAAAAGTTAAAACAATCTTTAAAGATGGAATTAACAGAATGTTAAAAGAAGTTTTCCCCGACAATTATTATGGAAATAACGAATATGCTGAAGGTGAAGTTGCCGGAGTATATGATTTAGAAACTCAAGGTCGTTCAGTTTTAAATAAACTAAACACAAACTATAGTTGTTTTTGTGTTTTACTTAATGATGTTAATCAAGTTTTAATAGACAAACAATTACCTGAAATAAAAATGATTGGACTAAAACCATTTGAACAAATAAGTGAAGTTAGAAAACTTGTAGATGTTTTAGATGAATACAAATTTAGAATATTTTCACAAAAATCATCCACATTCCAAAATCTTATGAAAGTGTTAACTCAAACTAATAGTTGGGGTCAATCAAGAGAAGATAAAACTATTGAAATATTAAAAAAACAATTTGGTGATGATAACGTTAACGCTATCGGTAAACTTGGGAGTAAAGAAGATATGATTGGTGGGATTGATTGTGAAGTAATTGTTGATGGTGTTAAAAAAACCGCACAAATTAAACCATTTACCGGTGAAAAAGAAATTAAAGATTCAATAATGATTTTAGGTACAGGAAATGTTAAGAGATACTCTACCGATTGGTTAATTTTTACTCGTAATAATAAAGAAGTTTTGGTCTTTGACAATAAACATTCAAAAATAATGGACGGTCAGTTTATTTTCCCTAAAGAAGACCTGATTTATACATTAAGTTGATATTTATAAAATAAAAACGTTATGGCGATATTAACTGGTGCAACATACCAAACTGCAATTATACCGGAACCGGAAAGAACTAAATTATATACAAGAATTAAACACTTACTTGGTGCCCCATTAAGAAGTATTGAATTAGAAGACGAACAGATGGATAGTTTATTAGAATTATCTATTGGTGACTATTCACAATATATTCAAGATTGGTTAATTGAATCTCAATGGACTTCTTTATACAACTTAAATTTAGATACTCAATCATTATCAAGGGCTTTTATAACTAAAAGTTTAGATTGGGAAACACGATACACCTACGCTTATTCAAAAATTGTTGGACTACAAGCCGGTGGTGATTCAGTATTGAAAAAAGATTTTATACAATTAGTACCTAATCAACAAATTTACGAAATTCCAGCAAATAGAGAAATTAACGAATTATTATGGTTTAGCCCATCTCCAACGAATGGGGTCTTTTTTGATAATTTTAGTTTTGGTGGTTTAGGTAGTATGGGTGGAGCCGGTGGTTTCGCTCAAATGGGGGCAACAGGTTCTTATTTTATGATGCCAGCATTTGATATGTTATTGAGAATGCAAGAAATTAATATTCAAAGACGTATTATAGCGGGTGATTTAACATATACTATAACCGCATTACCTGAAGGTAAAAAAGCTATTCACTTAATGAATACTCCGGGGGGTAAATTTGATTTTGGTGATAGAAATTTAGCTAAAGGTCAAGTATGGTATTGGTATTACGATGTTGGACCTGCGGATAGAGATAATTGTTTAAAAAACAATCCGGACATTATTAAATTACCGTCTGACGTTCCAATTGACTCTATGTCTTGGATTGACTTAAATAATCCTTCTCAACAATTTGTTAGAAGATGGTTTACCGCTTATTGTAAAGAAACATTATCAAGAGTTAGAGGTAAATTTAGTGGTAATATTAAAACACCTGATAGTGAATTAACTATGGATTACGCAACTTTAGCAACTGAAGGTAAAGATGAAAAATCTAAACTTGAAGAAGAATTAAAATTAAGATTGGAAAGATTACGTCCTGAAAAAATGATGGAACGTGAAGCGTTACTCGCAGAAAATTTAAACAAACAACTTAAATTTAGAGCAATGCCAAGACAAATTTATGTAATATAATTTATGAATCCTATAACTCAAAGATTAACAAGAAAAATAATTAACGACCCACGATTTTTAGGTGATACTTTAATCGAGGTAGAAAATACTGAAAATACTGAAAATACTGAAATTATTGAAATAATACCAATGAAAAAAATTATTACCGAATCCAATTACAGAACAAATGGGGAAATTTTGCTTGTAATTAAAGATGTTGAATCTTGTAATATAATATTAGATTCCAATACAACAGAACATATTATTATTAAAGCATTAACCAAAGTATTCATTAGACCTAGTTCAGGTAAAATTGATGAGTACTATGATGAAATATTTATTGATTGGGGTGCTTGTGTTGAATTTTATATGTTAGAAAATAATTGGTACATAGTATCGTCAGATGGATTAAAATTGGAATAAAAAAAGGTGTCGAATATGACACCTTTTTTATTTTAGTTAATGTGTTCTTCCCAACCAGGTTCGGCTAATTCATAAATATATTCAGAACTAACACCAACTCTTTCCCAAAACTTTAATTCTAAATCAGTTATTGTTAATAAATCCCCAATAGTGTCTTGGTCACCTTCTTTATTAGGAATACCCCCAATTAACTCACATTGAGTTTTAGTGAAGAATCCTCTATCTTCCGGATTAGCAATTAACAAACTTTCTCTTAATTCTTTATTAAAAACAATCAACAATGGTTCGACTTTTTTATTAAATGTTGAGATTGCTCTTGGAACATTATACTCTCCGGTTAAATCGGGGTTATTCTCAATTTCCGTTTGGTCTAACATATAACAATTCAATTGTATTGTTGAGGTAGACTTATCTTCAGGTTCCACACCATTTACTGATGTGAACAAATCTAACGCTTTTTTAGTATAATTGTTTTTGGTGATTTTTTGAACATCCCCGTGAGATGCTTTAACACCATTATTAACATAACTAATAACATCACCCAACGAAACTTTTAAGTCGTGTTTGATTGCCAATTCCATATGAGCCATTCTACTCATTAATGAACCCGCCTTTGTTTTTAAACCACATCTCTTTTTATAATCTTCAACTGACAACTTAACTCTAGCTCTTTGAGCGATTTGTTTTAATGGGATTTGTTGGTCGTATATCCTTTGGTGATATTCAAAATACCACTCAATAAATTCTTGTCCTTTTCCCTCCAATAATAATCTCACACCTTTATCTAAAAACACCTCAATGTATAGTGGTAATTTTTTAGACTTAATTGAATTCCCGGTTAATTTAATTTTACCGTTAGATTCCATCGTAGCGTAATTTTTTCTACTTAAATTAATACAAGAATCCCAAGTTCCATCACAATCTAATCCCATCTCACCTTTCATAAACAAGTCGTTGTATTCTGCGGTGTCGGCGTAATAACCTCTATATTCTTTACCTTCTTCAACCAACCAATTCAATCCTTTACCAATATAAACTCTGTCATCAACACCACCTTCAGGTAAACTAAAGTTGACACCATCGGTATCAAGTACCAAAGGTGTGTATCCTCTCTTAACAAAATATTTTACCATCTGACGAAGATATTGTCTTCCGGTACAGGTAATTCTTTCACCACTATTCATTTCCCCCCACTCATAAACGTGTGGTGCTGATAAACCACCAAACATCGAGTTAATAAAGATTTTTAATGGTAATTGTTTTCTATCGTATGAAAGTGATTTTTTAGAATCAATTGACTTATACTCCGATGCTAAGTTTTTATACATAATACGAGCATTACGGAAGTAAGTTAACATTCCTTTCATTCCACCCATTACATCACACTCAGGGAACACATCGTGTACCAGCTGAATAGACGGGTATAGAGACGAGTAGTCAAGTTTAAGTACATTGGTAGAGTAACCCACTTTAAGTAGTCTTGAAAGTCCTCCTACGAAGTCAGTCTTCTCTTCTTTTTGGGGGATTGCCAAATTATTTTTATATGACCAAGCCAACATAATCATTCTCCATAGAGTCGCGGTTCCCATTGTGGAAACTCTCTCATATGTTGTCGGTACCATTGATGCTAATAGAAACGTTCCCTGATTGAATTCATCATCCACAGTTAACGTTTCCTCTAAGTCATCGTCAAGATATCTCTCCACAATGTTATCACCGGTAACCTTTAGGTATTTCCCCGGGAATCTTGTATCTAAATTATCAAAATCCGGATTGTCGGCTCTTTTGTATTTTCCATTCTCAACATTTAACCAATATTCCTCTTTTTTGGCATACATTGGTCCAATCTCTAAATGGTCGATATAAACTCGGTCGGGGGATTCCGCTTTGATGTATTGAGTAATGTATTTAAGACCCGCAGATTTAATACTTGAATTGATTGCTTGAGCTCTACGAACAGAGTGAATAATATCAATAACATTATATCCCCATAATTGAGTTTGTGAGAATCTTTCTACCTCGTTGGCAAGTTTTAACATACCGTCCTTTTGAGATATGGGTCTTGCCGGGTTTAATGATTTAGCAATTTTTTTGATGTCTAAGTTAAGTGCCTTACATCTCTCGAATATCCAAAACCAGTCGAAGTTTGCGGAATTGTATCCACCAATGATTGATGGTTTAAGTTCGTCAATGATGTTAAAAAATTCTACTAACCCTCTTCTTTCTTGGTCTTCATCAGCACACTCAATAACTTTTTGGTATCCTTTATTAGTTTTGATTCCAATCATAAATATACGACCATCCTTTGGTTCCAAAGCGGTCGTCTCCAAGTCAAATCCGAGTCGGGTGATGTCATTGTACTCTTCATATCCTTTGAATAACCTTTTCTCTCTTGAAATAAGGAATTGTTCTACCGGTGGAAGTACCGTTAATTTACCTTTTGTTTTTTCACCCCATGGGTCTACACCACCATCTCTGAAGAATTGAATAAGTGAACGATACCCTTTCATTGACTTTACCATAAATTTAAGACCTTTTTCTAATCTCTCATTACCTTTGGTTTCTAATTTATCAATGATGATACCGTGTTTTTTCATTGCCTCTTTTTGTTGGTCTTTAGATTTTGAATAAAAATTCAAATCTCTTAAGTCCCCAACCCAAGCAAATGCCGTAAATGTGTCTTTTTTGATTATCTTTCCCTGACCAGGGATTTCTTTAATTTTGTAGATAGCGTCTGACGCGTAATCATACTCGATAGCAACTATGTGCTCTTCGGGGTCATTCCCTTCAAGGAATGCCTTAATTTCTTCTTGTGTTACCATATTATATTTTTTAGAGTGACATATTAGCTCCAATCAAAATCGGATTTGTCTTGTTTTTATAAATATAAAAGATAATAATTAATAAATCAATTTTAGATTAATGACATGGAAGTAAATTGTTAAAATTAACAATTTCGGTGATTACAGAATTAAAAACAGTAATTACTTGATATCCGTTTACTTGAGTAACATAACTACCATCATTAATTAATGAAATTGTTTGTCCATTAGGGTCACTGTAAATTGTTCCACCTACTTGTAATGGGGTATACATATAATAATTCTCACCACCAATAATATAAAAAGGAGGGGCTAATACATAATCTTCAACAATACATTTAATTAATTGAGGACTATCGGCAATAAAATCAATAAATAAATGACCAATATCGTCATAAATACCTGAACCCATATTAACTTCCGATAATACAGGAATTGTTGTAGTTGTGGTTGTAGTATGATTAATTGTGGTAGTAGTTGTAGTACAAGGACAACATTCTGTAGTTGTTGTAGTGGTATAAGGACCATTGATACAACAAGGGAATTCTGACACATAACAACTATCGTAAACTAAATCGTCAGCAATAAACGAATCTTGAACATTAATGAATAATTCTTCACGTATTGGTAATATAAGGACACCGTCAGAATTTCTTAACATAAATTGACCGGCATATCTACCAACTCTATTAGTATCTCTTGGAGTAAATTGATAATATATGTAATATTCAGGACCGGCGTTTAAATCAACAAACGTTTTTTCAACAAATCCTGCAGGTCTTGAACTTATTTTTGGAATACCCGTTTCTACGTCAACCATTGAGAAGAAAATGGCCGATTCTTCAATCATATCCATAAACTTATTATAGTCACTTCTTCCGTCTTTAACCACTTGTAACTTTAATACCGGTAAGGTTGCGTTTTTCTTTATAAAAAAATCCATACTCTTTTTTATTATAAATACTACGTAATTTGTTATTTTAATATATCAAAGTATTCTCTCCAACTACATTTTATTAAATTAAAAAAGTTTTTGTTTTTGGTGTAAGTAATATCAAATATTTTTTCATCACTACCAATGTAATTATTACTAATACTTTCATCAATTGTTTCTAATAACATATTTAAAAAATCATCA
>Ga0208133_1000815_pt1 | contig 11579 bp, 12 predicted proteins | sample ColrivemetaGS535_FD_187595 | JGI IMG/M metagenome (GOLD analysis project Ga0208133, IMG submission 187595) | Estuarine microbial communities from the Columbia River estuary, USA - metaG S.535 (SPAdes) (version 2) | ecosystem: Environmental > Aquatic > Marine > Intertidal zone > Estuary | place... | reverse complement strand
GAGGGGCAAGTCGCTCTTGGCCGTTTCAAAGCCATCGTGAATGCTCGGAAGCTTAGAGGCCTTGATAACATGTTCTCCCTTGTTGCGAATGACGCGATCCACTTTCTGGTTATTGGATTCGAGTCCAAGTCCCAGTTCATGGTCGATGATCTCCATGATGCGTAAAAACTCATTGCTCAGCTCGCAGGCTAGGGCGAAGATTTTACCCACGAAGAAAAAGCAGTCACCACTGTACTCGGCATTGCCGAAGTCCTTGAACTTGTATACTCGCGAACGCTTATCGAAATATACGTAGCAGGCTGCTTTGGTATCGTCGTAAAAGGGACTATTAAACGCTTTACCGGTACCTTGGATTCTACTGCCCAGGAAATGCTTGAACACGTCATATCCACCATTAGTGGCTTCAAGTATGCTTTGTTTGTCTAGTGCCATACTTGATCGATTAAAGGATTGAGGGTAGTGCGTCCTTGCGGTCGCGATCCATGAATCGGTCCAAATCCTTAAGCGCAAAACGGCGCTGTTTACCCACCATGGTGTAGGCAAGCAGCCCTTCATCCATGTACCGGTAAAGGGAAGTTCTACCCACGTCCAGGTACATACAGGCTTCTGCCGTATTGAGCAGCTTTTCTTTTGGCCTAGGTACCGAGAGACTGGCTTCTAGGTCTCTTATTTTTCGCTCTAGGCCTTCGACCTTTTTTTGCAGCTTCGTGAGCTGTTCCGATGGATGATTGTTTTGAATCATAGACTTACGTTTTTCTCGACGCAAGACTACCCTGAGCTCTGAATTATAGTTTTATAGTATAATGCAGGTATAATGAAAGTATAATACTTTTTTGCCTTAGACATCATCGCAGTAGAATCGGTATTGTTGATGTAGCTCAAGAGTGTAAGAGGTTTCTGGCTTCTTACGCCGTTTAAGGGCACTGAGACTTTGGTTGGTATGTTTTATTGGTTTGTTTAGAAATCGGGAGAACAGGTCGATAAGATCTTTTTGAGCGATAGGACCTGTAGTCAGAGAAATGGCCTTGCTACGGTGTATGGCAATTAACACTTCCAATAAATCAGAACTAGAACGGTTCCAAACCAAAGGCGTTTTGTGTGCCGGCTCTTGGAACATTTCTACCTGTCCATTGACCGAAACGGGAAGGCTGTTAGAAGGGCTCGAATTATTGGATGCGGCCAGGCTGGAGTTCTTCAGGAAGGAGTTCCTATGCCTGAGAAGCTCTTTGGTGCGCTCTAGGAGCCGTTGTTGTAGTTTTAGATACCTGAGTATGGATTGGTGGACAATCTCGTCTCTAATCTGCTCTTTTTGGTGACGAATTTGGAATTGAAGTTTTAGGAACCAATCCTCTGGACATTTCCTAGGGAAATAACGTTTCTCTTGGGAAGTGACCTCATGGATCAGAAGATTGATGTCGTGTACGACGACTTGTCGTGTATCCAATTCTGTCAGTCGTTGATCTATTTGGTTCTTGAGTCTTTGAAGTAGCGATTCACAATATTGATCGTATGCAGTTAAGGACTTGTGACCATTAAAGCTAAGCTCTATGACCTCCTGGTATTCAAAGAGGTTCAAAGCAACACGCCCGGTATTCTTGCCAAGCTTTACTTCTGCCTTGGAGATTTCCTCCAAGATCAATTCAAGTGAGTTTACCATATCTGTTTCGTTTAATGATTACAGGCTGCGATAAACTCCAAAGGGAAGTGCTCTAATGGGCTCGGCAATTTGGCAGAAACCCACCCTTGGCAATGTGGCAATGATATATATATATACATTGCCACATTGCCAAATGGGTTATGGGTTTGAATTTTCCCATTGCATTTATTTGATATACAGCGTTTTGCATTTTTCAATTTTCTCCAAATACCCATTGCCAAAAGGGGCACTTTTGGCAATGTTTTCAAAAGCCTCTTTGTGCACCTCCCAGCGGAGCCAAAAACTCCCTGAAGGACACACTATTAAAGTATTGTGATTCAGGGCAATGGGCTTGATTTCACTTAATCAAATGAGGCTTGAAATTGACCAGGAGAATCAAACCGTTATGGTCATAACGATTAAACATGGGAATTGTCGAATTTTTGACCTTATGTGTCTGAGAATATGAATTGACGTTGCTGCCTAAGCGGTTGATAAAAGTTACTTATTCACAAATCTTGGAGTGTATCTAATGCTTTTTAGATGTTTGGAAAAAGAACAAGAGATTATGAGAGAATTAGTCACTGAAACAATCTACAACAACAATGAAATCCAACTCATGCATCACACGATTAAAGAGGGTAGAATTGTAACCAACGAGTACCATGAAGTAATAACACCAAACGGGGTGTTTGTCGACGATAAATTTCTGGTTACTAGCATTTTATTTCTTAAATTGAACGAGGATATACTCAATATTTTGAATGACCCGTTATCCCACTAAACGACAATAAAAAGATGATTGACCTCGACCCATTTATTCTACAGGAAAACAACAGGCCATTGGATGATTTCCAGGGCCTAACACCTGCAGAGATGCACTGCCTGCTTTATCAACCACTGAGCGATAATTGTGTCGTTCGGCTCAAACCAAGCATAGCAGATGATGTCTTGGATCAGATACCGTTCTTTCGACTACTCATAGATTTTATTAACCTCATTGAAAACAACAAGGGGGTCGTGAAATTGACTCGAACCGGTGCACTACCAAAGTTTGTGTTGGAAGAGTTATACGGTAAAGGTCACATGCCCGATGAGTTTATAGAAAAGGGCATCAGTAAGCTGAACCGAGAATCTGACAGCACGATTATCTCTACGGTCCGTCTCATCGCCAATGAAATGGGGTTAATCAAAAAACGTCACAATAGATTATCGCTTACGAAGAAGTCAGAAAAACTGCGACGTGATCGATTAGCACTATTTAAAGAGTTGCTTCATTTCTACGCTTGTGACTTCAATTGGGGGTACAATGATCTTTATCCTTATTCACCAGTGGGGCAATTAGCATGGCCTTTCAATCTGTACCTACTGCACATTTTTAAAAATGAGAGATACGATGCGCTGGACTATGGTGCGGTGTATTTATTGGCTTTCCCACAATTGCTTGACGATTTTGAAGAAACATACTTTGCTACGGCTGAATTAAATTTCTTTAGGGCTTATGCTATCAGAGCCATAGAAAGGTTCATGGTGTGGTTCGGATTGGTGAAACAACAACCTGGTTTAAACACCGTTGAAAAGGACGTCGTGGTAAAACCATTGCTTTGGGAGGTGTTCGATTTTGATTAGGGCATTATCCTTTGTTTATAAATGATTGAGGACCGTTTACAGCGGTCTTTTTTTTGATCACAAGTACCACAAACGAAGTAATTCTAATAATGTGAATCTCTTCTAAATGCTTACACTATTTTAGAGCATTAAGAAAACCACAAGAAACTATTGAAATGGAAAAGAGTCATCAACTAAGTCTCAGTACGAAGGAATATAAAATGCTAATCAAATTGGTCGCAAGTGGACAGTTCATCATCAATGCGCCATACGCACCTGACGAAGAGGATTATGACAAAGAGATTTTTGAATTCTCAGAAAAGCTAATTACCGAGTCATATGAGAAGGCACCCGATCTAGACATTGATGAAATTATCGAAGAGACCATGGACTGTATGGAGGAGGGGTTTCTAGTGAGTTTTGCCTTCGATCTGGCTTCTCGCGATTGTATTGCTAAAGGCTTTGATGAGGATACCCTTTTGGAAAATGAAGAGTCTAGAGCATATCACATAGAACGCCATAATCACTACATGGAGTTATTTTCATTAAAGGGGATAGATGCAATTGGCATTATCGAATAAGACATGAAACAAAGCATTATTAATGTACTTGTAGGATCTCTGTTCTTTACAGGAATGTTCCTACTGTATAATTTGCTTTTCCAAGATGGCATGGGAGTGAAAGAATTGCTTCTAATGTCTTTCTGGATTTCTATTGGCAATGAATTCGTGGTTCCAAAATTGATGAAGTGGGGCCAGAATATAGGATGGGTGTCTAAGAAATAAGTCCTAGGAAAAATCAAATCTGACTCAAACTCATGAACCTAGAAGAATGGAAAAAAGCGAATCCAGGCAAGTCATTGAATGAATACTACGCCTATGCACGGAAGAACGGGATTACTATAGAAAGTAAGCCGCGTAACGCTCCCAGATCAACTGCTCCGCAGAGTGTGGCAACCGAATCCATTACCATCCTTCACTTTGAGATCGATTTTTTTTTGATTATTATATGAAGATACTGAAAATACTGATGTTTTGGGATTATACGTGATTCCAAACTTGTGTTCGGAATATTCCGAACAATACTAACGCGATCACTGGAGACGTAAATCAGATCTAAAGGAGCTTCAAAGATGTATTTCAACAGTACTAGACATCACGATATAGTCCTGAGGAGGGAATTGAACCCCAAGTCAAAAAAGCCTATATTTGATTAGCTATGTCAGCACTATTGGGCGAAATGCCCTCCGCGGCCGATTGGGTTGCTTAGCGGGTTGACTTAGCGAAAAGAGTTCTCTTAAATCACTGATAATGAGTATATTGTGGCGTTAGGTTCGAAATCCTCTCTCTCCGTTGTAGGTTTTCTGTTCTTTACAGGAATGTTCCTACTGTATAATTTGCTTTTCCAGAATGACATGGGAGTGAAGGAAATGCTTCTAATGTCATTCTGGATTTCTATTGGCAATGAATTCGTGGTTCCAAAATTGATGAAGTGGGGCCAGAATATAGGATTGGTTTCTAAGAAATAAGGCCTTGGTAAAATCAAATCTGACTCAAACTCATGAACCTAGAAGAATGGAAAAAAGCGAACCCAGGTACGCAGAATGTGGATGGCTGATGGCGTTAAAAAGTATAACTCCGCATTAAACGAATAACTAACTTGCAGCCATAGTTTGTCATAAACTATAGATTAATTATATGGGCGTATCCTTCGGGGTACGCTTTTTTCGTTTTGGGAAATTTACTTTGCAACGCTGCGATGCACGATTGGTAACTCTGAGATTCATTGACAATCGTAACATGCCGATGTAATTCCATAAATGGGAAACGAACCTTAACCAAAATCCATTATATTCGCCTTGTTAAGACAAGCAATTGGGCGAAATGCCCTCCGCGGCCGATTGGGTTGCTTAGCGGGTTGACTTAGCGAAAAGAGTTCTCGTAAACAACTGATATTGAGCATATTGGAGAGTTAGGTTCAAAACCCTCTCTCCGGCTCAGTCAATGCAGACCGGCATAGTTGTGAATATTCTGGATATAGCTCTCTGCCATTGCTTCCGGATTCATAATAGCCACAAGCATCTTTAGAATTGCCATTTATTAAAGAATGTTTTCCAAGTATGTAGTTGATTTCGCTAGAGTATGGGTAGTCAAATCGAATACGCCTTAATTGTCTTTCTAATGTGGTGTTTGGTTGGGCATTGAATTCGCAGATCAGAATTCGGGGTGAAACATACCTATTGTAAAAGCTACTCTTAATTGACAGGTTGTGGTAATACTCGAGGGCTTTAAAAGGGCCTTGAGTTTGTTCTATTGATTTTCCGACATATACTATTTGTTCAATAGATGGGTTAAGGCTGTCAGTCAAAATGGAGTTGAGATGTTCAATGGCCTTATAATACTCCTGTGACATGTACCAAGAAACCCCGACTGCGGTTTCTATTCGTTGTTTCTCTATCGACGTTGTACTGCCCGGAATAATATTACTGAGAACTTTTAATGCCGTACTGTATTGGCCAAAGTGCATGAGGTGTTCTGCAGTGTTTGTAATATCTATTGCTCTTGAATTATTATCCAGTGTATCCGCAATCTCTTGTAAGAACTCCTCTTGGAAACCCCCAGCTTCAGTTGAAGCGTTTAAGTAACATGTCAATATCTTCTTGTCCTCAAACATTGATTTATATCTGTCCACCTCTTTCATTATCCGCTTCGAATAATATGATGCTGAGCTGTTCCAGACTATTAAAATTGTCAAATCGGACGCTTTTACATCTTTTGAAAACGCCGCTTTCTCCTGCTCACTAATTCCCCAATGTTCACTTAATTGATATAGCCTTGTCGTACTGCTTACTGAGCTTTTAGATAACGCGGTTGGCGGAAACAAAGACCCTAAGAATTGCTTGGTTTCAAAGTCTCCATGACACAGAGACAGGCCGTTTGTTAGGTTTCCAATATTGTCGAAAACTCTAATTTGAATTTGGCTACCTACATGTTGATTCGATTCAAGTTTATGTATTCCATAACCTAATCTATGAAAGCCTACTGAATCTAGTTTAAATGAGTATTCAGGGTAAAAATTATTGTGCTGAATAAAGTCATGAATTTCTTCTAACGAGTCATTTCCTGGCTTTGACACAGTGATTACCCCTAGGTAATAACAGCTAGTTAGCAATAACGGTGTTGCCACCGCTATTGCTATTAACTTCCACTTTTCTTTAATGTATTTACTCAATGTCCGCATTTAGTAGCACAGTGTGAGCTTTATTGTTGTTGTACTGAACCTTATACAAGCCAGGGTAGAGGGTGATAGATGAGCATCCTAGTGCTTCAGCAATGCTGTTATCCACTTCGTGTTCTTCAGGAATTGTAAAATAGTCATTTTGTAGACTTCCCCTTTTTCAGACAGGTATAAATTTAACAAATTTCTCATTTTCTTCTTCCTTCCAAGGATCTAGATCCTTGGAATATCTACTAGCATATTGGCAAGGTGCTTTGTATTCTAAAGTTTTATGTGGATGATAAAAATTGTAGTCGTACCTCCACTTTTCAGCTACGCAGGGAAGCAAGCGCTGTTAATTACTGATTTTCAAGGCAATACAAGAAAAGGTTCTAGTACCTCTCTCTCCGTCTCCGGGCCGGGCTAAATCGTAACCCCACTGAGAAGCACTCAGTCCTAAAAAGCTTATTATCAAGAAATTGGAGCGTTAGGTTCGAAAACCTTCCTCTACGAGGATAACAGTTGCTCAAGCTATAAAACCATGATTTTTATCCTGCACCAAGGAGTTTCAGCGCTAGAAAAGACATATAAACCAGGATTTAGCTGATCATACAAGTCTGCCTTCACATACTGACCATTCATATTGCATATTTCCAGCCCATCAAAAGACTCATTATACAAAATCCACTTATTGACCATTTGCCTTAGGGTTGACTCACAATCGGCACCATTAAACTCTTGAACATTAACCTGGCTTAAATACAATGTATCAGTCATAACAACATGTTCTACAGTATCCACTCCATTTGAATCGTAGTCATTCATGATTGTATTGATTAGCACCAAAGAGTCACTTGAGGACGGTTTGAAATAAAAAGTATCCATCGACACACAATAATCCTGCTGAAACATAGGCAACAAGTTATATTTAGCCTCAATCGTGAGATTTCCATTGGTACGGTTACTATCAACTTCGTATACCCACGGGCATGAACTTGAGGAACCAAGACTAAATTTTGTTTTTTGAATCACCATTATTGAATCAACATCATCATAAAGTCTGATTTCTGTTCCTAGGAATTGCCCTGAACCGAGAAATGACATAAACACTCCCATCAATACAAGTATACATCTCATGAGATTAATTTTTAGACAGCAAATGTACGTCTTCAAAGAAGTTGGACATTAATGTTTGGAGTAATATACAAAAAAATTGCTGATTTAGTTCTAAGGTGATTTCTTCTTCGCTGCTTCATAGATTTTTGTTTTAGTAGTTGTCTTTGTTCTAGGATTATTTTGTTTGTACCGTTATAAACGCTCGCTGGAGTACAGTTATTTAGAGATTCATGATAGCGTTCGTTGTTGTAGTATTCGATGTACTCGTCAATAGCTTTTTTCAAATCGCTTAAGGAGTAGTAATGGTGGAGCTTTACGACATTTTTTATGGATCTGTGATACCGCTCTATCTTTCCTTGTGTTTGTGGATGATTTGGTGCTCCATGCACTTGTGTGATGCCTTTTTCTTTCATGAAGGCTTTTATATCTTCAGATATATAACATGAGCCGTTATCGGACAAGATTTTTGGTCTTCTACCCTCAGGAAGACCAGTCTTAATCAGTGCTGCTTCCACATTACGTTCTACATCCGGAGTCTTCATAGTTGTGCACAGTTCATGATGAATGATGAACCGCGAATAATCGTCCATAATACTTGAGAGGTAAAACCATCCCCATCCGGGAGCGAATTAGTTCAAATCGTGACTTCAATGGAGTTACTTAAACCAAAGCAGCCTATACCTCCAACCATATTAGAGTGAAGCCTAGAAGGTTCAGCAAAAGGATTTGTAAATGTGTTTTGATAGGTTGTGTAACTCTCTATAAATTGAAAATAGTCAGATGTAAGAGTCTTAATTGAAAGAGTCGTTTCAATCACAACAGATGGATCAACATTGTAGGGAAAGTCATAGTACCTACCTGAACACAGCACATTGATATCTTGGTCTATTCGGTCTTCAGTCAGTAAAAGGGCTTTTAGACTATTAGAAGGTCTTTCAGCTAAGTTTGATGTAGTCCAGTATTCTATTTCAGCTTCTATAGTGTCATTAGTGGAACTATCTAAGTATTTTATTTTCCCAGTCAACAAGTAATATTGGTTCTCACCTGGTATGTCTTTTAATCTGAAGCTATAGTTTACTAGCAGCCCTCTGTAGCCATCATCAGTGTCTATTGTATAACTAGAATTCAAATCTTCTACTATTGCTTTGCTTGGAACAACTTGTTCCCCAACCAACTGTTCATTGAGACCTGCGTGACTACATTCAAGTCTATAAACAACTCCTGCAGTTCCATTTGACAATGGCATGCTCAAAGAAATGGGATAAACCATAGATGAAGATGAGGACTGAGTTTGCCATGACGCTAACAATGTGTCAGATTTATACAGACTTAAGAACACATCATTAATGCCGCTGTTTACAGAGTCTAAAATTCCATACGATTGACCAACTATAGCTTTAATTAATGTGTCCTTAGCATCAACAAATAGTTGACATGTAAGAATTGGATCTTTACTTGGAACCTCTAAGTCTTTAACTATCCCATTATACAATTTGTCACAAGAAAAGAAAACCACAGGAATAGTAAAAATTAAAATACGCTTAATCATATTGTGAATCTGTAAGTAAAGGTTGGGATAATGGGGAATAGTCCGTATTCCCTGAATCTAACAGTGTTGTCCTGCTCTTCTGTGACCATGACAAAAAACGGATTTAAATGGTTATAAGCGTTGTAAACCGAGAGCCCCCACCAGACTGTTTTGTTTGGCTTTGTAATCTTTTTGGTAATTGAAAGATCCAGTCTATGAACATCACTCATACGTGTACTGTTTTTCTCAGTAACCACTGAAATTGGAATGGTTAAATCCCATGGTGTCATATAACCAGGAAGTCCAGATTGATACTGTATATCTGGAATAGTAATAGCTCTGCCAGAAGCATAAATCCACGAACCACTAAGTGTTATGGCCTTAGTAAGCTTATGTTTAAGCACAAGGCTCAAATCATGCCTTCTGTCATATGTATAAAAGAATGGATTCCCATTGTTAAGCTCTTCAAACACCCTCATGCTCCAAGACAATGTGTAGCCTATCCAACCTGTTGTTCGACCTTGTTCTTTTTTTATCAAAAGCTCCAATCCATAGCTAGTTCCATTTCCTTGAGTGATTTTGTCCTCCCAAGTCTCGTCTAATAAGTTCGTGGAGTATAGGAATGAAGTCCCCTCCCTGTATGAAACTACATTCTTCATCCTTTTATAGTACACTTCGCTAGATATCTGCAAGGAGTTGAACTTTGTATAATAACCAGCTGCCAGTTGTTGGGATGTCTGTGGTTTTATTACTAAAGTTGAAGGCACCCATAAATCAGTAGGGAGTCCAATACCCTCATTGGCTAATAAGTTTACAAACTGAGCTAACTCAGCATACGACATTTTAATGCTGTGATTGTCATGGAGCTTTATTCGCGTGGACACTCTAGGTTGTAAGTATGAATAGCTCTCGCCGTTAACGATTAGATAGGAGTGATGCAGCCCCAAATTTGCTTTAATCCTGTGATTTAATTTAAGATTTGATTCTATATAGTTATCACCTTCTATTGAGTGCACCAATAGGTTTTGAACGAGTGTGTCTTGAACTGTGCTGTCAGATATTGCTTGAGTAAAGGAAGATGCACCTGGTGAGAAGTTGTGTCGTGCAATAGAAGTACCAAATTTCAAGGAGCCAAGTGCGCTCAGGAAATAATCACCCTCTACCCTGAGAGCATAATCTCTGACTTTGGAGAAATACCCTTGTTTATAAGAAACACTATCAGAGTAATCGGGTATAGCCGAAGCTTCCGTATTAAACCGGTATTGACTGGTATACAATGTAGTGTTTAGAAAAAATCTAGAATTGGGCCTGTGATTCCACCTTAACGCTGTGACATTATTTCCCCAACTCATGCCACTATTAAATTCGGATTTAAAATTTGGATAATCTGTAATCACTCTAGAATTGAAATAATCATTCCCAGAGTACTGACTAAAATATATGCGATTATTGCTGTTTATCTTGAAGTTAGTCTTTGCATTGATGTCCCAGAAGTTTAAACTAGGCGTAATCTTGATTGCTTGACCATTGTTGGATAGGCTAATAAACGGCTTTGCCAGCAAATCCAAATATGTACGCCGTATAGAAAGCAGATAGGATGATTGATTTTTTTTGATCGGCCCTTCTAAAGTCAAACTTGATGCAATAATACTTGAGGACCAATAAGATTTGTGCTCATTTAAATTTCCTTCTTTTAATGATATATCTACCACAGAAGAAAGTCTACCGCCAAATCTAGCCGGTACAGCACCCTTATATAGCTTCACGTTTGCAATTGCATCGCTATTAAATACACTAAAGAAGCCAAAAAGATGGCTTACGTTATACAGAGGAATGCCGTCTAGTAAGAATAAGTTTTGGTCGGGGCTCCCACCTCTAACGTATAACCCAGTACTTCCCTCAGATCCGGACTGCACCCCTGGAAGCAACTGAAGGTATTTGAGTGGGTCTGCTTCACCAAGCAACGCAGGTGCGTCTGTTATTTCTTTAGGCGAAATTGAAATTGTAGACATTTGAGTAGACTCTATGTCTTTATTTACATCCCCTCCCACAACGGTTACGGTATTCAGCGTGTGGGACAACGGAACTAGAGCAACATCAAGTGATTTGTCATCAGTCACATTGACTATTGTGGTGAAGGGTTGATAACCCAAAGATTCAAAAGAGAATACGTAAGCCCCTCCTGAAACAGAAATGGAGTAATGACCAAATGAGTTTGAATATGTAACCAATTTAAGTGAATCAACTCTAACTGTTACATCTCTAAGATTTTCTCCTGTATTCTTATCTGTAACATATCCACTTATAATGCCCCTTTCCTGAGCAACACTAATGTTGCTCAGGAAAAGTGACACTAATAAAATAATATACTTATTAGTTAGGTTCATTACTGATTAACGTGAAGTGCATATGATTATTCTATTACTATCATTTTTGTATAAACTTGATCATTAATCCAAATCAATACTGTGTAGT
>Ga0208133_1000810_pt1 | contig 11598 bp, 4 predicted proteins | sample ColrivemetaGS535_FD_187595 | JGI IMG/M metagenome (GOLD analysis project Ga0208133, IMG submission 187595) | Estuarine microbial communities from the Columbia River estuary, USA - metaG S.535 (SPAdes) (version 2) | ecosystem: Environmental > Aquatic > Marine > Intertidal zone > Estuary | place... | reverse complement strand
GAATCAATGAACCTAATTCATCAATTTTAGCAAGTACCGTATCCATTTCACCTAATTTACCTTCTAATTCTGATAATTTAGAGAATACACTATCCATCTTTTGGATTGCACCATTACTTTCGTCTTTTGATGCGTCCATTTGTTTTTTAATACTTTTAGTCATATTAACTAAATCAGTGATGTCAATTTCTTCAGTTGAGTCACCTTCTGCACTTGGGTCAGCGGGTGCTCCCATGTCTTCTCCCGGTGCTGGTTCAGGTATACCACCTAAAGCAGGGTCTGCCGGAGGTACTTCACCACCTAAAGCGGGGTCAACAGGTGCTTCACCACCTAATGCTGGGTCTGCAGGAGGTACTTCTCCACCTAAAGCTGGGTCCACAGGAACTTCTTGTTCCATAATCATCGTGGTACCATATTTGTTGATTGCTTTATAACGCATCAACTCTTCGTGTAATTTGTTTTCTAACATAATTTTAGTCTTGTAATAATTGTCTACCGTCTTCGGTAATATACTTTTTATTGATTCTTTCTACAATCCCGTCTTTTGACCTAATCACATAACATTCACCAGTGACCATGTCACATTCTTCTCTTTCCATTCCATCGTTAGATACGTTTTTAACGTTCTTTGGTGAAAGGAATTTATCCATGGTGTCATTTAATCTATTATCATCCATAATATTGTTTTTATAAGTATAAATATCTATAGTTTTGTTAATCTACTCAGTCATTTTGAAATAAACCACATCCCCATCGAATAATTTTAATTTATCAAGTAACGCTTTTGACATTCCAATCCCATATCCATCTATTGCAGGTCCAACATTAACCGGACCCTCATATGTTTTATTCACACTACTAATATTAGTTTTTAGTTTGTGTCTGACATTTTTTTCAGGATTTAAAAATTCCGTAACCTTAAATTTACCAACTACAGAATCTGGTGTTGCTTTACCAACATTAAATTTAGTTGAGTAGTACATTTGTTTATTATCCTTAATATCTGACCATTTTAGAATTATAGGTGTATCGATACCCTTATTTAATTTGGATATGTAATTCATATTCAACTCATTATCAATTGGATAATTTTTACCACCCATTTGAACAACATTAGCACGTAACCATTCTTCCTTATCGTAGGTGATTAATTGAATATATTTTTCACCATCTTTACCATTATATGGAATACCGTATTCATTATGATTTGTTTGGTTAACTAAGGTTTCTCCTTTAATTACTTTACTACCGATATCAATAGTAAATGTACCTTCATCATTTTGTATTACTTTTTCAGTTCCTTTAGCGTTTTTAAGTTGTTGTGCTTCTGAATTAGTTCTAACCACCGCTTTCTTAACCATTTTATCAAAAAGTGCTCGATAACTCGCCAAAAACGAATCTTTAGGGTCAGGTAATGATTGAATCGGAACTCTAGTACCTTTAAATGTCGTTTCAATGTTTCCAATACTAATTGAGTGGTTTACTTCAGTAATCCAATATGAACCTCTAAACAATGGTATATTTTTTAAATAAAAATACATTGTTGGTTGTATCATAACATTACCTAACGATGTCACATCACATGTATATGACGACTGTCTGTAGATATCAAATAAACCGATATCAATTTGTGCAGTACTTGAACCTGTTTCTTGTTGTCCAAGTCTCTCCATTACCTTAAATGATTCAGATGTATTTTTAATACTACTTTGGTCTAACTGTACCGATTTAAACATCGATTGGTTTTGGTCACCGAAACTAACTTCAAATGCCACCACTTTATTTGATTTGGAGAAATCGGTATTAAGGAACGCATCGTTAGCAACTAATACGGGATTGTTATTAGGGTCCCCAACATTGAAACTATCGTCCTTGTATTTGTATTTTTTACTAATGTCAGATAACTCCAAGTGTTTTGAAGTTGGTCCAATATATTGTAATATTATTTTTGGTGATGACTCTTGGTAATCAACCTCTAAGAATGTACCAAATAAACTTTCAGCAACTTTTTTAGTTGGTGCTATTTTCTTTTTGTTTGTAAAGTTAGTTCCGTAAAAATTTACATAAGCTGGAAGTGCTCTCATGTCAAAACCTGTGTCTTGGATTAACATAGACAACGCACTATATAAATTTATTCTACCGTTCTTACTGTTAGTTAATCCAACAAGTCTTTCCATATCTAAGAAAACCTTATCTCCAATGTCTTTGTTTGCTTTATCGATAAATAAAAATTCTTCTAATAAACCTCTTTGACCGATTGAATTACCTGCAACCCACTTATCATTAAAGGATTTAAAATAATTATACAATTCAAGTTTTATTGGGTCATCATTATATCCATTAACTATGTTTAATGATTGTACTCCCTTTTTAATTTCAAGTTCTTTAGATTGTATTTTCTTTATTACTGCAGTTAAAAATAAAGTTAACCTATCGGTCATGGTACTAACTTTAGTAACACCATCTTTCGGTCCACTTATTAAATTAGTGTTTAAGTAATTAATAAATGCCGATTTTGGTGGATATACAAATAAAGAGTAGGAAATATCGGTAGGGTTTGTCTTAATGTGTTTATTTTTTAATGTTTTAAGATACCCCGCGTAAATGTAAATGATTGACCTAAATTGTTTAATGTTATCCTCGTTAAGTTCTACATTGTTATACACAAAAAAATCTAAATAATGTCCATCTATATCTTCACCTAAAAATAATTTAATATTATCTAAGTTGTCAGAAACCTGAGATGCACGAAATTCATTTACCGAAAAAGTCTTATTATCAATACCTGTAAATCCACCTAATACATAATTGTTAACTTCTCTTGGGTTACCTATCGTTAAACTAATTAAATTACCAGTTGATAAGATGTCATCAGTTATATGTTTTAAATTATCATTTTGATTGGTAATAATTAAAGGTATTAAAGTATCAATCTCCGTTGGGTCGTTTACTCCCTTTTTAACTGAAACCATTTCTTTAAGTAAATCTTGAAATTTACTATATTTTACATCGTATGGTTTATATGTGATTTCTTCATTTAATTTAGCACCGGCAAAATCTAGAAACGCATCCTCAAACATATCTAAAATGTCCGACTTGAATACCGCAATTAAATCTATAATTTTTTTATAATTTGAACTGATTGAATATTTGTTCGTGATTGTCTTATGATATTGACTATATGATGGTAAAGTTTGTCCACTATAATTTATTGGTCCTTCACCCATTGGTAATGAGTCAACTCCCCATAACGTTCTAAAATTATCTTGTTTCTCGAAACTTGGTAGTTCTCCGTAAAGATATCTTCTTCCATTACTTGGTAATAGTGTGTATCTAGTATCTTTAGTTGTGAATTTTGAGTTATCAACAAATGATGTCCATCTTCTTCCTCCTGTTATGGGTTGACCCTCAAGGTAAAGTACCTTATTGGTTATTGCTCCACTATAACTTGTTGCACCTGTAACTTGGTTGTAAAAAGTATATCCATTTACAATTTGATGAAATACGGAATGATAAAATGGATAAACACCATAATCATTTGTATTTGTATCACCCGTTATTGAGTTAGTATATGTATAGGTTCTATTTTGACTCGCATCGTAAAATTGTGGTATGTTAACAGAATCGGTAACACCACTAATAATGTCAAATCCCTCATTAATATATTTTTTATATCTATGATAAATTGAACCCCACTTTAAAATTAAGTGATAAGGTATGTGATGTGTTGCACCAACCTCTTTAAATAATGTTGATAGTCTTACCTCATTTATTGTTGATTTTGTTCCCTCCTTTGCTAAATCGTTAGGTACCGTTTTTTCATCTAAATCAATAAACGGTAATGAATTTAACAAAAGATATGCAGAACCAACGTACTTTTCGTTAATTGTACTCTTGGTAAAGTCTTTATAAAGTTGTTTGTGAAAATATGGAGTGTTTAAAATATGTTTAGAAATTGTATTACCTGAAATATCTTGAAAATCCATTGTTTGTGTGAATAGATTTTCTTGGTAGTCTTTTTTAACCCACATTTTTGTATTAACTGCAGAAGTAATAAACGCCTCAATGGTGTTTACTTTCAACATGTTATTTAAAAGTAATTCACTGTCTTTATATTCAGTAATATTAAGATACGATAAGTAAGTTGATGAATTAAATGGGTATAACGATAATCTATATGTTTCGGGTTTGTAATTACTCAAATCATACGATAGTTTACCATATTGACCATCGAAGTTTAAATTTCTAGTATTCGGTACGTATTTTTGTATAGTAAAATCTTGAGATATCGCATCTTTAATGTAACTAACTGTTGGTAATTGGTCTTGATAATACGGCCACCTATCAAATGCTGACAAACCTTTCATGTATGTTATTAGACTTGAAACGTCCTTAATGTTACTTTTTAATATATCGACAATATCGTAGTCTGATTCTATTTGTGCTTTAAGATTTTTAAATTCTAAATCGGCCAATTCTTGTATTGTTTCATCACTAAAGGCATTAAACGATGTGGTATATTTTGCTCTTTCATAAATCTCATATAAAATTGAAGATATTGACTTATCAAAATATGGAACATAAGATGTTAAATAAGTTAAAGTACTAATATCTGTTTTACTATTTATATCGGAATTAGTTTCAAATATAAAATTAATATTGTCAAGGTTTCCTTCTTTATTAGCTAAGTTGTCCGATTTTTTCGTCGATACTTGATAGTAATTTTCAACAAAGTCAACTTCAGGCCATAGATTTCTATCGTTAGATTGTAATTTTCCAACCATGTCCTTGCTTCCGGGATATACTAATACTGAATTTTTACCTCCCGATGTTTGTTTTTTAATTTCAGGCCAAGGATAAATGTTATCCCCGTCACTATCCGTTGACATATTTTTTAATATTTTCTTTCTAACAACCGACGCCTCAAATGCCTTGTGATGAACATCTTTTAATAATCTAATATAAGCGTCCGCGTTTGCTAAAATAACTCCAACTATATTTCTAATTGTTGGTTCAAATCCTATTCCAAGAGTTTTATCTCTAACAATAGCATTCATTTTACTTTCGATACTATTTTCTAATTTAATTCTTTGTTCCGTAAAATCTCGTTGACAGTCGTAAAGTAATTCCAAGTAATCCTCGATATTAACCCCAACTTTTTCTCTAACTCTATAAAAATTTTTTACATTTTTCATTGCGTTAAAAGAAACGGGATGAATGTCAAAATCTAATTTTCGTAATAATGTTTTATCTCTATTTTGACCGAACGCATTATTTTGGTCTAATCTATCTACGTAATTTTTAACGATTGTTTCTAATGAGCCAGGAGATGTGTTTCCAGTTATTGTAGTTAACTCTGTCTTTTTTTCGGATAACTCATACCATTTTTTAAAGTAACTCGTACCATCTGATTTTTTAGATGGTAAATCATCTGATTCATAAACGGGAGATAAGTGTTTACCTTTCCAAGCAATTATTGAATTTTCAAATTCTTGTATTAAATCTTCAAATCCTTTTACTGCCGATAACACCTTATGGTCAATTATTTTTGAAAATAATTCTTTTTCTAATATTTGATTTAATCTTCCGGCAATGGTAACCACCTCTCTTAGTGTTCTTGTTGGAAAATCTTTAGGTAATAAACCCTTATTAATATACTCTTGGTATACCGATTTTAAAATACTATATCCTTTAGTTGTCTTATGAATTGTCTTATCATTTAATCCCGTGTTTCCATTAAACTTAGTTGTGACATCAGATTCAGTAAGAAACATATATGGTGCGTCTAAAATACCTTCTAATGGTATATCCGATAAGTAAGCGTGTGTTGAACCAATAAATGTGGTATCTATTTCAAAATTACCATTTGTTGGGTTATATCTCGAATTGAATTTCGTTAAATGTAATCTATATCTAATCGCCTTACCATAAAACCCCTTCACCGTTAAATAAAATATCGGCCAAGGTAGGTGAAAAAAAGCTTGATATGGTGAATTTTCGGGAGATTCAAATAATGTTTTACCTCTTACGTCCACAAATTTTATAGTTACTCTTGGTACTGCATTTGCTCCTGTTATTTGTATTTGAACACCGGTCATACCAAACCCTTGTCCCGATGTGTCGGATTGCATAAATTCACCAGTACCTTTCTGTGTGGTTTTACCATCTTCACCTTTTACTTTTACAGTTTTTTCAGTAACTTCAGTATATGTGTTTGTCCATGATGAATCGAAATCTTCTCCATTGTTACTTAACATGTTAAAAGTTCCCTTAGCAATTGATGTTAAAGTATTTCTATCATTTCCCGAAACAAGTATTGAACGTGGTATTAAATCGGCTTCCAAATTTACATACATAACCAAATTCTCTGGTCGTATTTCTCTTGGAATTGCTTCACCATTTGACACAACAGTATTTGGGTCAACAAACATTAAATTGTTTTGGTCAACCTTAATTAATATATCATTAGTACCTTTTAAATTATTATTCCCCATAATATAGTTTATACAATTCTATGTTTTTTCTATAATCCTGTAAGGATGGGATAAGTGGAAACGGTATTCTCATCACAAAGTTGTTTGGTATATCAAATTCAACTCCACCGGCAGTTGGATTCGCCTGTAAAATTAACCAACCAAATAACGGTGTATCATAATATTCTTGTGACATCTTATCCAATCTATCTTTATTTTTTTTAAATTGAACATACTTGTCCGTTGACTTAATTGGTAATTCAATCCCCGGTACAACTTTAAAATTGCCGTCTTCTAAAAAATATTGATATCTATCTAAGTATTGACTATTCATTATCTAACGTAATTTAAGGTATCGGTTGTTTTCACCTTTCCAGTTGTGTTTACCTTTACTAATTGTTCCTTTTGGGTATCATTAAATGTAAAGGTTTCATTTGATATAAGGAATGAAACTTTATTATTATCTTTCTTTATTGGGTATTTTTTTACTTTTAGGTCTTTTTCTTTAGGATTAACCATGAATTTATTTAGTCGTTTTTCAATATCTTCTAAAATTCTTTTAGTGAATATAGTTTCGTCTTTAGTGTACAATGATTTTATATCCTGTACTGAATCCTTTAATAATATTGCTAAAAAATCTTCCATGTCTGTGGTACTCATAGATGAAGTACTATCAAACACATACGATTCGTCTAGGTCTTCACTATACTTACCTTGTTTATCTTTAATAAACTTTATGTTGTTACTATATTTTGAATATAACTTATCATAAGTGTATCCCGATAATTCAGCACCGACTGGTAAGTCTTTTACTATCTTACCATCGTGTCCTGTTTCAATAACAAAATTCAATTTATCTAAAGTCAACACCAATGAATTTCTACTTTTTTCAATATCTAACAATGAATTGTTTTTTGAGAATCCATCAATTATCTCACCGACTTTTTTAACGATATATGGTTTTAATATTTCCTCCGATTTTTTCTCAACGGGGGTTGACATATCTTTATTTAATTTAAACATTTCAGTCATGTTCTCTGATTCAATTTTACTAATCAGTATTTGTTTAAAGTCGTTTGATAAAACAGATAGTTCTTTGTTTTTATTATAATCACCAAACAATTCAATAGTTTCGGTTCCGGCACCTGTTTGAACTGTGTAATTTTTTATTGTTCTATATGTTGGGGATAAAAACATTGTAGATAATTTATCTCCATATTGTTTAATAATATTATTGTATCCTTTAATATACGTGTCGGTGTAATTTTTAGTATCCTTATAAACATCATCAATTAATTTATCATAACTAATTGTTTTTTCCGACACTTCACCAATATACTTTCCTTCCGTTACTTTATTTGTTTGTGTTAAGGCATCTTTTTCATCTGGTTTAACTTCAGTTGGTTTAGATAAATTTAACGTTTGTAAAAACTGTTTTGTAAATTTAGTTCTATCTTCTGTCGCTGTTGCTCTGTGGTCATAAACCTCAGTATTTGCATAAAAATTAGATGATAGTGCGTTCTGTAACCTTTCGACAGGTTTCTCCATACCTTGACCACCTATGAAACTAACACTTAGAGTTGCTGTTGCAATCATTGGTTGTACACCAATTCCTTCGGGATTTAAATCCCATGTTCCTTCATCAAAACTAAAATTGACATCTCTAATAATAATTTTAGAGTGCCAAAAATCACCAACCCTAAGAACACATATAGGTGGTGGACCAAACGTTGTATTTCTTGCGTTAATGTCACTCTCATCTGAAATACCTTTAATTGGTATAGTATCTCCAGGTCTAATACATTGTTGTAAGAATGTTAAACGTGAATTTAATCCTTCAGGTGTTGTTGAGTGGAAACCTGGATGGAAATATCTTAATTTCTCTTTTAATGAATTAAATTGTACCGGAGAATCTTCTTCTAATATTTTAAAATAATGACACTCAGAAAGTACCTTCATTATAATTTTCTTAAGAGGGTCGATATTTGGTTTTCTATTTTTTACATCTGGTTTCTCTTCGTATGGTACCAATCTTGTTTTTGGTATTTCAGTAATACTTGGCGGTGGTGTCGTTGCCGGAGTGTCTGGTGGTTTAACTTTATATTCAACACCAAACGTCGTTTCTCTACACCAAAATGTTATTGGTGCAGTTCTTTTTAAGTCAGATGAAGTTGTAACTAATTTATTATCACTACAATCGACATTTTTGTGACTACCAATATCCCCACTCGTTAATTGTTCTCCGATGTTTCCAACATATTCAATTATAAATTTACCATCATTTCCTTCATAACCCAAATCCTTTAATAAAATTTCAATTGGGGCACTTTCAACAGACTGTTTAGTTGAAGAGGTTACTGTATTTTTCCATTTTATTTTATCTGAAGCTTCCTTTGCTTTACCACTATCTTTAGATATTTTATCCAACATATCTTTTATAATACTAAAACTTCTTCTATATGCTAATTTAACATTATAATTGTCATCCGCAACTGCTGAAGTGGTTGATGCTAATTTAACTCTAACCTCTTTCACTGTTTTATCATCTAATCCCTTTTTTAATTCAGTGTAATCTGTATCTAATTTTGTTTTATTAGTTACTAATTCCGAAAAGGCATCGTCAATTTGTTTTTCAATTTCAACCTTTAATGCCGGTACATCACCAATTGCAGGTTTAGTATTACTATCCTTACCAAATAAAATTTTATAATCTTTTTTAGATTTAGGTCCCCATGTTCCTTCAACCAATAATGTATCTAATCCTTGGTTTAATTGTTTTTTATATTCTCCATCCTTTAATTGTATATAATGGTCATATTCCGCTTGATAACTTGTGTCGGAATAAAGGTCACCCCTTGTACTTCCTTTTGATGGGTAGTCATTTACGAAATATAATGTAGTTTTAAATTTTTTAGTAACTGTTTTGTTTGGGTCAGTATTTGGTACCGCAGTTCCACTACCTTCCGAACCTGGAGTTTGAACGGGGTCAGTAACACTTGTAAATTGAGTAATTGTTTCGGGGTCATTATTACCGTTCAAGAACGCTTGAATGGTTGTTATATCTGTTTGACTTAATGTTGAATACTTTCTAATTAAATCATAAAAATCAACGTCATGACAACCCGCAAAAAATGCATTAATGTAATTTTCAGATTCTTCATCTGACATACCTTTAAAATGTTCTCTAACTAAAAGGTTTAACACACTTGGGTGGTCAACCACAATTTTAAAACTAATTTGTCCGGTTCTCTCTGTATTTTGATATGTATAAACGGGTTCTGGTCTACCTAAAAAATTATTAGTTTCCCATTTTGCACTATTATTTTCACTAATTTTTAAATCATATGGAGGAAACCACATAACACGTCCCCCATTTGGTCCTCTTTCACAATATGGTAAGTCGTTATATGTGAATCCATTTGCGTTTGATGTTTTCCACGCTAAGTTTTCAATGGAGAACATATATTTTTTTGCATAAAAACCATCACCCTTACCTTTTACAATGTTGGATTCAGGACCAAAGTCCTTATTTCCATTTGACATTGGTGCGATGTTCAAATTCCATGGTTTAGATAAAACACTACTATCGTATTTTCTAATAAGACCTGTTCTCTTCATGGTGTCTGAATTGTTCATATAAGACCTATCCTTGGTCCAAACTCTACAATACTCAATACCACCTTCCTCTTTGGTGAACTTGTCAATATACTTAACTGCAGACCCTCTGGACATCATTGTATCGCCCTCTTTGAAGATTCTACTTGTTTGGTCTATAACATTTGCTACGTGTGAACGAGCGGCAGCACCATTTGTTGGCATCGAATCAAGAATATCTTGTGTCGTGTCCATAATGGAACCATTTCTAAAACTATAATTTGTGGATAGTCCTTGAGTAAATTGTGATTTCTCACTTGCATACTCTTTATTATTCGTACCTAATTTATTTCTTGAAGAACGACTAATCCATGTTAATTTTCCACCGATACCACCACCTTCAGATAAGTTTCGTTGTCTTTCAAATAATCCTGCTTGAATTGGGTCAAACATTACACTAAGGTAATAACTACTTCTTACGGGTCTATCATTAAAGTCACCCATCGCGTATTTTACGTCGTCACTTCTATCATCACCAATGTAAGCGTATTTAATTGGAGCTTCTAATCCAACTAAACTTTTTACACCCTGAGCTAAACTATCAATAAAACTAAATAACTTAGATGAATTTTGTGACCTTGCGGTTGTTGTATAGTTTGGTCCGTATTTTGAATACGATATATTATCGAATAATGCAACCTTTTGACCTGACCCCAAATATTCAATCATCAAATCTGATGGTTTTCTTGAAACTTTTGGTCTTCTGTTTACACCAATTAATGAACCTAACGCACCTGTAACATCTTGAAATATTCTACCTAATTCTGTTTTTGCTTCAGGTCTATAATTTATAGGGTTTCTAGGGTTTGATAAATAATCACCAGGTATTTCTGACCATGGAAATTCGACACCCGCAACCGTTTGAATGAAATCTATTGCTTTACCCGGTAGAGTTTTTGCAACTGTAATTTTTGTGTTACCCTCAATAAGTGGTTCTCTACCTGTAATAATATTAATGGCTGTTGTTGTATTACCTTGTAACGCATCGATAAGTCTTACTCGACCAACAGTTGCGGCATATAGGTTTTGTTGTATTCTAGCCAATAATGGACCTTGTGGGTCGGTTTTAATATATGATGACGCAAATTTGAATAATTCAGATTCGTTATCATAATTTGATGTGGACAATATTCCAATAATATTGTGGTTCTGTCCTCTTTCAAAATATGGATATAAACTTAAGTTTGCTCTTCTTGGTAATGTATTAATACCGTCTCTAACTGAATATTGTAATGGTTTGAATATGTTACCATTTTGTGTGTTAACCAAATATTGTGGTAGATTGTTCTCAACTGTCCCCGGGTCAACATTTGACATGTTACTTAAAGATTGAACTGCGTAATTCGACGAACTAAAAGTTTGAGGTCCATTAGGGGATTGGAGAGTCTTACCCAAAATGTAATCTCTGAAGTTTTTTGTGGTATCGAAATCTAAGTAACTTGGCATCTTATTCTTTTATATGATAAATAGG
>Ga0208133_1000808_pt1 | contig 11611 bp, 2 predicted proteins | sample ColrivemetaGS535_FD_187595 | JGI IMG/M metagenome (GOLD analysis project Ga0208133, IMG submission 187595) | Estuarine microbial communities from the Columbia River estuary, USA - metaG S.535 (SPAdes) (version 2) | ecosystem: Environmental > Aquatic > Marine > Intertidal zone > Estuary | place... | reverse complement strand
CCACCTTCATCTCTAAAATATTATTCTTATAGACAATTTGGAATATTAAACACTCCATCAATTACATCTCAAGAATCTATGGGATCTGCAATTTTACCAGGTCCTGTAACATTAGGAGTTTCATCTATAACTTCTCAAGAAAGTTTTAGTCATAGCTTCATAAGTGATTCTAGTTATGAGCAAGGCACAATCTTAAAAGAGCTTTATTTCAATAGTTCTTTACAAGTGACAGATTTAAATGAAATAAAAGCGCCAATAATTCAATTAGTCACTCAAGTCGGCGCAACAGGGTCTAATCAATATTCATATAAAGTAACTGCATTTAATAAATATGGAGAAACTTTAGCATCAACACCAATTACAATTAATAATGGAAATTCAACAATAGATTCAACGAACTATATTAGAATTACATGGAGTAGATCTTTACGTGCTGAGGGTTATAAAATCTATGGCAGAAAACTCAACGAAGAAAGATTTATTGCTACAGTATACAATTTATATTATGATGATATTGGAATAGCAACATCATATCTTCCACCTACTAAAAACACCAGCGGATACGATCATAAGAAATTAAATATTGCTGAAGATTTAAGATTATATACTGGAGATTATTGGAAAGAAAACTACCTTTCAGTCAATACAATTTACAGAAATAATTTTGGAGAATTTGGCTACTATCCAACTAATCCTTTTCAGGTAGTTGATTGGACTGAGAATATAACTTGGATTTTTGCTGATGAGTGGAGAAACTGGACATTAAGCAGAATACATTTACTTATATATGATAAAAGAGAAGATAGAACAAAATATGTAGGCAGTACATATTTAACATTTCCAAATAGCTCACAAAACTTTCAGCCATATGATTTAGAAGTTTTATATGAAAAATATACTACCGGAACCGTTACGAATACAGGAACTTCAGTTACCGGAACATCAACAGCTTGGGTAGATTTCAAATTTTGCAATGGTGCAAGAATCGGTTTTGGTTCAACAGATCCTGAATTTGTATTAGAATGGATTGAAGTTTCAACATTCAATTCTAATACATCAATTACATTAGTAGATACACCATTAATAAATTATCCAATAAATACACCTTACGTTATTGAAGAAATAAGAATTATTGTAGCAAGATTTAACAATAGTGGAACTTTGACTAATGGCGGTATTTTTATGGCTAAAGGTTTAAGTTTTTTTGATTTCTGGAATGAAAAATCCACATCCATACCTACAGCCACAACAATTGATAGAATAAAAGCTTGCTATTTTTTAAATACAACTGTCAATCATTCATATCAATATCCAAATTGTGTTCTTGGGCCAAAAATTGATAATAATACTCAATATTTATATGTTTTATCTGGGCATAATGGAAATAGTACAGTTAATCATTTTCTTACTTATAATGTAAGAGCTGATCTAGTTTCTTCTGGCGGAATTACATCATCTGCATTTGTAGCTAGATCTAATATATTTACAACACAAAACTATTCAACTATTCCAGCGACTCAACAAAAAATAACTATTGCCACTACATTATCAGGTCCTGGAAAAGGCATTGAATGTTTATATTTCACTTATTATTGGAGAACTTATAGATTTGTAACCGCAGATTTAAGAGTACCTAATAAAGATGTAATATTTGATGAATACATGATAAATAATAGAATAGGTGGATTTGCTGTTGGAATTAATAGTCACACAAATCCTAAATATATACCTGAAGAGGATTTATTTTATACTAGAGATTTTAATTACACTTCATATTTTTTCTCTAAGCCATCTTCATCTATAACTCAAATGGAAGTTGGTAGATATATGCTTCCGCCTCATAATTTGAGCTATTATCAAAATGATGATTTTGATGTAGAATTTTCAAGACAATACTCCCAAGGATTTTATAATTCCAGAATCTCAAATGGAAATATAATCCTTATGAGTGATAGTGTTAATCAATGGGCTACCTTTAATCTAATTAATTATAAATCTGATATTTATTTTGCAGAAAAATATAATAATTTCATTGTGACACCTGCTATCAGTACATATAATTGTAGAAAGCTTAAAAAACTATTTCTAAAAACGAATGTATCCATAGGAAATGATACTTTCCCAAATTTGTCTGATGATGCTGTAGTTTATGTTAGAACTTTAGGAATTGAAGATAATTCTGGAAAATGGATTGTACTTAATAAATATAAAGATCTTTCAAAAATATTACCAACTGACAAAATTCAATTTAAATTTGGATTTAAAACTTTAGCTTCTACTCACATGCCAATAAGAATTTATAATTTGGGTGTGTTGTATGAAACTTTTGACAATAACAGTGATGAATTTGAATGGAACTTAGAAGACACATCATATTCAAGCTTTATTATAGGTTTTAGTTTTAAATCAATTTTTAATAAAGATTATATTTTAATTAACAATGATCCAGTGTTTGTACTAGAATGTAGAGATATTAACAACAATCTCATATACAGACAAAAAAGTTATGAAACTGAATTTGGAATTTTTCAATATTATAATGGAACAGCTTGGGTAAATGGAAGCTCATACACATTAGGATCAAGAAATAGATTTGTTCAAACATATTTAATACCTAATAATCCAAAAGTCTATTTTAAGATATATACTTCGTCATATGAACTTTTGAAAATTGAAAAATATTCTGATTTAGACGCAAGTGAAAATCAAATTTCTTTATCTTATTCAAACGTAACAAGATCTTTAGAAACTGACAATCCTTTAGCTTTTAATGGAACTGATTCTTACGTTATTGCAAATAAACCAATCTTAAATAATCTATTTACCAAGGGATTTAGTATTAGTGCTGCATTGTTTATAAATGAAAATTCTTCTACTAATGTCATGTCTATTATCAGTAAATCAAATGGAAATACTGGATATAACTTCTTTAATTTATATATTGATTCTGATAAAAAATTAAACTTCTGGATTGGAAACTCTTTAATTTTAAGTTCTATTGGGTCAGTTGTTTCAGGTTATTTATATCACATTGTCGTAACATGGAATGGTTCTACTGCATACTTATATATCAACAATAAACTTAATAATTCATCTAATATCGGTGGCAGTACGAGTAAATTTGATTTGAGTTATCAGATTGGAAGTTTCAATAATACTAACTTCTTCTCAGGTAAGTTGTATGATTTGCAAGTGTTTGAAACTTATTTAAGCGCTTTGGAAGTAACAAATATCAACAAAGATTTAAAACTAAATTTGAAATCTAAATTTTATGGAAAAGTAAGAAAAACTTTACCTAGCAGTATATATTATTCTGCAGGAACTATATCTTTAAATAATTCCCTGTCTAGTGTCAGAATACCAGGACTAAAAGAAACAAAATACTTAAATTGGCATAGTGATAGATTTGATAATTTTAGATTTGCTGAAGTTTTAAAAAACCACGATTATATAGAAGAATTTAATTATCAATATAGTGATAGTGGAATTAGTGAAACTATTGATTATTACGGAAGTTTTTATGCACCAGAAACTGGATCTTATACATTTAGTCTTTTAGACAATACTAGAGGTCATATTTGGATAGGATCTTTAGCTGATAGTGGATTTAATGCCTCTAATTATCAATTATACTCTACAGGAAATACAGTAACATACACAACTACTTTAACTGCAGGTACATATTATCCGATTAGGTTACTACATTCTAGTCCAGATAGTGGATTTAGAATAATTTTATCAGTATCTGGTCCAAATATTCCCACTACTACTTTGATGTCAAATTATTTATCATTTCAAACCTCTAATAGAAAAACTTTAACAGGTTCAGGAACAAATTTTAGAACTATAAATACTGGATATGTAAGATTATTTATTGGAGACAAAAATATATATAATGACTCTGAGGTTATAGAATTAGACAAACCTTCTGATGCTACAACAATTGCATTAAATACATTTCCAACTAAAAATTATAATAACAACATTCAATATGCAATTTTAAAAAATGTTGCTTTGTATTTAGACGCTTCAGAAAAAAAATCTTATCCAGGCGCAGGAAGAGTTTGGTACGATTTAAGCGGAAACAATAATCACTTCACAATGACCCAAAATGATTGTATATGGAACCCTGAAGGATATTTTACCGGATTTTCTAAGCAAAGTTTCTTTATTCCTTTAATCGCTAAAAATATCATGAGAACATATCCATTTTTTTCTAATGAAGTTAATGTTTTTATTGTTATCAAAAATACTTCTCAAAATTATGGTTTGCTTCATTACCCTGTTTTTTATGCAGTTGGTTCTCCTGGTGTCGCATTTACTGGATATGAATTAGTGCATGAAGCTAATTATAAACAATTCTATACATCAGATTTTCAACAACAAATTATGGATACTAGAACCTATTATGAAGATTTTCAATTAAAAGAATGTGTATTGTCATTTCAATATTTAAATAATAATAGTGGAATTATTAATAATCAAAGAGAAAAATACAAGCTTTATGTCAATGGGATTAAAAGAGATTTAAACTATAGGCCAAACGCATCTACAAGAGTTAGATATGGAGGATTTTCTATCGGTAATTATCCTCATACTTTTAATAATGCTTTAGATACAAGATTTTATGCTGTAATGGTTATAAATAGAGAAATGACCGATGCAGAAGTTTTAGAAATGTCAAACTATTTTATCGATAAGTTTAATTTAGATGTTTAAAAATAAATCAAATATAAAACCCTCTTTGGGATCTACAATTAATACAAATCATCCTCTAGCTCAAGGATTAGTTGGATGTTGGCTATTTAATGAACAAACTGGCAATAAAATATATGATTTAAGCAAAGATAATCATATGGGTTTTTTCAATGGTGCTGATTGGAAATATTATAACAACAGCGTAAAACTCGATGGAACAAATGATTTTATACAAACTAGTAAAAATTTAGATTTGACAGGAAATGCACCAAGAAGTATTTGCATATGGTTTTACATTGAAACGATGCAAACTAAAAATTTATGTGGTTATGGGATAGGATCTGGCGGACAAATTTTTGACATTATCCTGTGGAATGATGGTGGTGGATACAACAGAGTTATTGGACATTATTGGGGTGGAGGAAATGATACTATAGGAACTTTGCCATCAAGAAATACTATCAAAGTGCCTGGATGGAATCAAGTTGTTCACATATATGATGGTACAACAGTTTCTATATTTACAAATGGTGTTTTTTCCAATTCTAAAGTGTTGAATTTAAATACTGCCAATAGTACTTTTAATATTGGGAAAGGAACATATGAACCTTACGATTACTTTGGTGGAGATATTTCGCAAGCCAGTATTTACAATCGTGCTTTATCGGCTGAAGAAGTATTGTCGCTTTATGAACAACCTTATCAATTTATAGATCCTCCTGCAGCTTTAAAATATTATTCATATTCTCAAAATAGATTATTAGCAGCACCAAGTATTAAATCTGAAGAAAAGATTCATTTTTTAAATAAATTAGATAATAATATTTCTTTTTCAACAGTTTCAGGATTAACAAGAGAGTATTTAAACATTGAATTTAATAGTTCAACTCAAATTACGAATTATCAAAAGCTTTCTTTACCTTTAAATCCTAGCATTACAATTATAGGAACATCTGGAAGTACACAATATTCTTATAAGATTACTGCATTTAATGAATATGGAGAGACAACTGCTTCTTCTGTAACAATATCTACTGGAAATTCTACTTTAAACTCATCAAATTTTAATAGAATAAAGTGGGATATAGTAAATTCATGTTTAGGATACAGAATTTATGGAAGAACGTTAAATTCTGAACAATTATTAGCTACTGTGGTGGATTCCTATTATGATGATATCGGATCTGCTATTCCTAATGGAGTCTTACCTACATCAAATACTACAGGATATGATTATAAGAAGCTATCCTTAGGTTGGGATTATAAACTTTACACTGGAACATCTAGCGAAAGTAATTATATCCAGACAAAAGGTTTTGATTTATATAGATTTAGATCTGAAAATGTCACTATCAATAACAATTACTTATATTTTTTTGATGTTGCTGAATATTCTGATTGCTTAAATTATATCGTAGCATGGCAACCTAATTTTAATGCCACTTACAGTTCTTTTGCTTTAATTAAACATGATAAAGTCAATGGTACTTTTAAATACTCTGGGAATATTTATGGCGCTCCTGGTTCTATTGTAGACATTAAAGTTTTAATTTACAGATACACCACTGGTACTGTTAGCGGTTCTGGAACAACAATTACAGGAGTTGGGACAAATTGGAAATCTTCTAATTTTGCAGTAGGATCTAGAATAGGTTTTGGCACTAATGATCCAACTTTTGTAACTAAATGGTATGTTATATCTAATTTTAATTCTAATACTATTCTTACAATCTCTGAAACATTATCATCAAATATAAATGCAAACACTTTATTTGTCATAGAAGAAATTCGACTTTTAATTTTATATAATACAGTTTTAACAATCATAAAGGGTATTTCTGAAAAATCTTTTATGGAAGCTAAGATTTTTAATGTCGAAAATATAGTTGATAATTTAGATAGGCATTATACATTGAGAGATGATTTACTGGCTTCAACAACAAAATTAGGATTGTCTGTTGCACCAGCTATTGATTTTTCTACTCAATATTGTTACGTATTAGTATTTTTAAGTTCAACAATTCTTTGGGTACATAAGCATAATATAAGATCTTTAAATACAGTTTCTTTAACAGGTGCAGGTCTTTATGAAAGAAGATATAGTTTTTGGCATGCTGATAATTTAGCTCTCTTTGATAGAAACTTCCCAACGAGTTACCCTGGATTTATCACTTCAATTGTATACCCTGGAGGTGCATATGGAAACGGTTATAGTTGGATGTTTACAGGTTATTTTACACCACCAACAACAGGAATTTACACATTCTATACTTTATCTGACGACGGATCATATGTATGGGTAGGTCCTGAAGCTTTAACAGGATTTACGACAGCCAATGCGGTTGTTAAAAATGGTGGAATTCATGGAGCTCAGGAAATTAGTGGTACTATTTCATTAAATGCTGGGCAAACATATGCAATAAGAATTTTATTTGGTGATTATCAAGCATTTGGGCTATTAACTTTTAGCTGGCAAGGTCCTGGAATAGCTAAAAACACAGATTTGTCACAATATTTTACTGTAAATGAAACAGGTTTTGCATCTAATTTGATATATAGGTCTGGTGGCACATTCAGTGGTTATGCAACAGACAAACAGGGCATGAATGGTCAATATTTAATACCAAAACATGGGCCATATAAGAATATTCCTTGTATTGGATTTTTCTCTTCGGGATATTTATATTTAATAAAAGAATCAAATATTACTGAAAATAATATTTATCTTATAGAGCATTCTGCTTCTATAGGTTTTGTTAGACCAAATCAAGGACAGACATTTACAGAATATGGCAGATTAGGAGGTTATGCTCATGATAATTTTTTAGATAGAAGTATTTTTGGAGGAAGTACATACTATAGTTTAAAAATTTCAATAGCAAAAATTTCACAAAATGACTCTTTGGCTGAAACATCTTTATATGCAATGAATAATATCAATGATTCCTATTTAAAGCCAGCTAATCTACCAAGTGCTATAACCCAAACAGATGGAAATATAAGATCTGTTAATGGATGGTTATATAAAACAAATGGATCAAACCTATGGGATAATTTACTACATGCAATACCTATAAAAAATCATTGGGTATTTACTGATAGATTTAAAAATTATTGTTTATCTCCAATTGTTTACTTAGAAAAAAACGTTATTTTAAGAAAAATTCATTTAAGTGAAAACAATATTTTTGGAGATGGAACTTTAGGAGTATCCCCAGATCCATTAAAAATCTATGTAAGAAATTATGGAATTGAAGATGACACTGGAAGATGGACTCTCATAGATTCCACAGGCTCTTTAAATCAAACGCAAAATACTGGAAAGCTACAAGTCAGATTTGATTCATCTGTAACATTACATCATGGATTGCCAAAAAGAATTTATGGATTTAGTTTAGAATTTGATAAAGCTTCTAATATATCTGTAGAATTTGAATGGGATTTAGAAAATACAAATTATTCCCTAGGAATTGTAGGTTTTATACAAACAATACTATGTAGAAGCAATCCATCTTTCACTATTAAATTTACAAACAAGCTTACTAGAAAAGTATATTACATTCAAAATACTGATAAAAATCAATTTGGACAATTTGAATATTATTCAGGTGGATGGGTAATAGGATTTGGACCTAATCAAATAGGCATAAAAAGAAGATTTATATCTACAAATATTTTACAAAAGAATATAGAGTATGAAATTGATTTAGAGGTAAGGCAATGAGTGTATTAGGACCCCATTTTAGAATTGTTCTTGAAAATAGATTAGGTCAAACAATATCAACAGCTGGTGGATTAACTGTAAGAATGCGTGGATGGAAATTTGATATAGCTGGTCAGATGTCATTTCAAACTCCATGGACTACTATCTTAAATTTATCAACAGTACCATTAGGATCTCCAACTTCTCTAACAAATTTAAGTTTTCTTACATCAAATGTAGTGGAAAATTTAACAACTGGATTTATTGGTGCAGAATTAGAAGTAACTGTTGTAGCTCCAGCATCATCAAGCGGTGAAATTACTGTTTATCTTGATAGATCTATAGATGGCGGATCAACATGGAATGATCTAGGAATTGCTCAGATTATCGGATATATTCCTGTAACTACAGCTGGGGTAAGAAGAATTACAGTTCATATCTAAAAATGGAAACTATTATTTATCAATACAAACCTCCTGTAGGGTCAACTTTAGATTATTCACATCCTTTAGTGAGTCATCTGAAACTTTGTTATTTGATAAATGAAGTAAATGGTAAAACTCTTTTTGATTTATGTGGTAAATATAATGCAAATGTTTTCAATGGTGCTTATATTGAACCAAGAGGCTTATATTTAGATGGTGTTAATGGATATGCTGAAATTATATCAAATGGTATTGGGCATTTTGATCTTCAAGAATTTTCAATTGAAGTAAGATTTAGAAACATTACAGACCCTGACAATTCAGTAAGCTTGTGGTCTTATAGTTTAGCTACATATACATCACCTTATTATTCTCAATCTTTACATACAGGTAATAATGGAAGCGATAATGATGTATTTTTTGGATTTAACAATGCAGGAACTTTTAATTATATTCCTCACTATAATTTCTCTTGGTCTTCTTTAAATTATAATCATGTAATTGTTACATATAAGTCTGGCCAACAGAGAATGTATTTCAATGGAAGACTTATTCAATCATCAACTTACACTGGAAATATAACCTATTACCCTACTCCAGTAAGAATTGGCAAAGAAACATTTACAACAACTGGGCAAGCTTTTATATCAGATGTAAGATTTTATACTAGGGCTTTAACAATAGATGAGGCTAATTCTTTATTTGTAAATCCATATCAATTTATTAAACAACCTGCTGGAATATCTAATTTTGCTCTTATAAGAAATCAAATTAGAACATCAAGTATCTTATCTCAAGAATCAATGGGATATCCAGTTTTTCCAGGAAATATTACATTAGGACCAAGAGCTATTCAATCTTCTGAATCTTTTTCCTCAAATACATTACAGAATAAAAATATTGCAAAGAATAACATAATTTCTACAATAACATTTGATAATAAAATTGAAACTTCTAATATTAATCAAATCTCATTTCCAGCAAATATTATAGGAACTGTATTTGGCACATCAGGTTCAACATCTTATAAATATAAAATTTCTTCAGCAAATAAAGATGGAGAAACTTTATCATCTTCATTTGTAACAGTAAATAATGCAAATTCAGTCTTAGATTCAAATAATTTTATCAGATTAAGATGGAGCAGAATCGAATATGCTACTCATTATTTTATTTATGGACGACTAAATAATGAAGAAAAGTTAATAGCTAAAGTTTATGATATATTTTATGATGATAAAGGGACTCCACTTCTAGAACAATATCCTAAATCTATTAATACTACAGGATATAACCCTTATAAATTAAATATTGGCAATTTGATAAAACTATATACATCAGAAGCGAAAAATAAAAATTATTTATCTGCTTTACAGCCTGAACCAATATTTAACGCATACACTGTCCAAGGCTATGGCAGTTACATGATAGATACATATAAATTCTCTGAAAATATAACTTGGGTTTTTTATAATGACAATAGAAATTCAAATACTAATGCATTTTCATTGTTTGTTCATAATAGACTATTAGACGAAATTTATTTAAAAGGTGGAATATTTATAAGTAGACCTTCTAACTATTTTGACGACGGTTTTAAAGTCACTGTAGATTTTTACACAACAGGAACAATAAGCGGAACAGGGTCAACTATTACAGGGTCTAATACTCTTTGGATTAATGAAAAAATTTCTGTTGGGGCAAGAATTGGAATTGGAAGCTTCGAACCTGAATTTATTACAGAATGGTATGAAATTTCTGCTATATCTTCAAACTCATCTATAACAATATCTCAATCTTTGCTTAGAACAATCCCTGTAAACACACCTTATGTAATTGAAGAAATAAGAATAATCCAATTTTTAAATTCAACATCTAATACGACTCTCAACGGTATATTTATCACTAAAGGATTAAATTATGATGCATTTGATATTCAATACTTTACAGTCCCAATGGCTACAACTATTGATGGAATTAGAGCAACATATATTTTAAGAGATGGTTCGTCCTCCACTTCAACTAATATTCAAAGTGGATTTATAGCAGAAAAAATTGACGCTAATAATCAATTTGTTTATCTTCTCCATGCAGTATCTAGCCCTGGAGCTCAAATATTTAAATTCAATTTAAGATCAACTTTAACAAGCTTATCATCAGGAGTTTCTTTATCAGCATATATTTTTAAAACAGCTCAAGTAACTTTACCAGAATCCTTTTTAGGAAGAGATTTTAGAACTGCATGTATGGTTAAAGTAAAAAACGGCATTGGGAATAATGAACAATGTCTTTATTTCAATTCATATACATACATATATAGAATTACTGAAAGTAGTATTGGAAACAATGTTCCATTTTATTTTGACAGGCAGCTATTAAATTATCCACAAGGAGAATACAATTTTAGTGCCAGTGGATATAGTATCAGAGGTGTAGATTACGATAGTCTCACAGATAGATTTGTTACATCAACATACGGAGGATCTAACGGATCAAAAAATAGAATTTTTAAATACGATCCAGCAGCTACAGAAATTGAAGCATCTTTGGGATTTGCTAATGAATATGGATTTTATTTTGATACAGCAGATTTTAGCTCAAGACCGTATAGTTCTGCTTCTTTTAATACTGTAAGTTCATGGGTATCAGCTAAGGATGGCTTGTATTATCGAACACAATCAAACTACATTTTAATTGTAAATCTTGCAGCAGATTTTCTATACGCAGATTTGACAAATAATTATGCTATAACACCTATTATCCCATGTCCAAATAATACAAAGTT
>Ga0208133_1000807_pt1 | contig 11626 bp, 8 predicted proteins | sample ColrivemetaGS535_FD_187595 | JGI IMG/M metagenome (GOLD analysis project Ga0208133, IMG submission 187595) | Estuarine microbial communities from the Columbia River estuary, USA - metaG S.535 (SPAdes) (version 2) | ecosystem: Environmental > Aquatic > Marine > Intertidal zone > Estuary | place... | reverse complement strand
TATTATTATTAATCGTATTCTTTCTAAGCCATATAATCAAAGTGGCTGTCGATGATAATGTATTGTTTAATACAAATGTAGCATTATCATTAGTTGCGTCAAATGAGAAATAAGAAGCTTGTCCATTACTGACATAAACAGGCCCATTTATCAGGGTCATATGATTTTCATTACCTGTTATGTCGTACCATGTAGTACCCGTTCCAGGATATGACACTGAATCAGAAGCATCTAAATACATAACCAATCCATTAGTATCAACACCAGATGGAGCTGAAGTTATATATCTAGCCTTAAATGAATTGTATACAGCTGTAATTTCTGCTTGTGATAAAACTCTGTTGTATATTAAGACATTAAACAGCTTGCCAAAAAACTTTCTATCACTTGAAAAACTTTTTGAATTTGATACACTGAAGGAAGTTCTTGTCCATGAACCTGCTAATGTATCATTTTGATAGATTTTATAATTATTTGTTCCAGGACCAGATGATAATGCAACTTGATGATTTGTATATTTATTAAAAGGATTGACATAATAATTTAATTGTCTGTTATTAAAAGTTGCAGCAGTACTTATATAAAGTTGTCCATCTCCTGCATATGGATAATAGTTATTAGGACTTCCGATATCAAAGAATCCTTCTGAACCTACATTTAATGAAAGCCATCCTATGATTGTAATAGAATCTGTAAACGAAGAATCATTGTATGTAAAATTCAAAAAATCATTTGAGCCATCGAACCACATATAACTTCTTAAATTATTACTAACCCATGAAGCTCCATTTTGCAGAGAAGCATTATTATTATTTCCGCTCAAATCGTACCATGTAGTTCCTGTTCCAATATAAGAAGCAGAATTAGCAGAATCAAGATAAACAATTAATCCATTTGTTGGAATTACTGTTGATAAATTATTAACTTCGGATCTTATTGTTGGAGCAAATTTAGAATTGACCTCCATTGTTTTAATAATTGTTGTTTCATCTGGAGAATAATAATGAATATTCGTATCTAGGAAATATCTCTTCCCAAATGCTCCTGATCTGGCTGCGTTTAATGCATCTCCGACAGTTCCAGCAATGTTAGCATTAGGATATACTTGAGTCATATCAACCTGCATAAGTTCTTGAGTAAATTGATATGTTACTAAAGCTCCATTTGTATTATTGTAGCCCTTGATCATTAGAGTAACTTGATTTACCCCAGAAACAAAAGCTAAATCCGGTATGTCAATTCTATAAAGCCCCGGCATATTAACAGGATCTACTTCTACAAAACCACCAGAAGTCCAAACACCACTAACAGTCTGAGAAACTAAAGAAATTCCAACTCTAGCAGCACCTGAACGAACATAAGAAGCTGAAATACCCGGAGTGGAAGCAGATAAGCCTGTTGTATTTAGTTGGACATATTCAGAATAAGATGTTGTTCCAGCTTTTATGTTTATAGCTTTGTTAAATGTAGATGTAGGAGCGTAATAATCTAAAGACACTAAATCTTTAAATCTTAATTGTGCAGACATTCTTCTACCAGCAGTTTCAGTAAAGGCAACACTATTAGAAGCTCTGTTAACATAGATCATATATTCTTGAGATTGAGATTCCCAAGATTGTTCATTATAACCATCAACAACAGCAAAATATAAAGTCCCACCAGAAGGAGCTTTGAAAACGATATAATAAGTTTCTCCAGCTTTCATATAAAATTCACTGGACAATGGATACTTATTAACTCTCCAAGAATTACTAACAAATATTACTGAAGATTGATGAAGTAAAGTTGTTCCATTTGATGCATAAATAAGAATCGTTGCTGGAGTATTGCCATTTAATTTTGAAACTATATCTTGTAATAAATGAGTAGTGCCAGCACCTTTAGGAATTGTAATTTTTATTCCAGCTTCTTGAGTGCCTGAAACTGTTGTAGATGTTTCACCATAATGAGGATATCCATAATATTTTCCATTGATTACATAATAAAATACTGGAGTTCTAAATGTACCTCTACCATTTGGAAATTGATATCCACCAGCCCATAAAGCATAAAGGTGATTAGTTTTATTATTAGCATCAAATGTTCCAGAATAAGTTTGAGTAGTAACATTGATATATTGTCCTAAAACCACTGGACATGGCGGGATTGTAAGTTCAGCAAAAGTATTGACAGTTCCAGTTCCAGAATTATAATCGGCATAAGCAGTACCTGAATTTAGATAAACTCCAGGGGTTGCAGGGTCTTCTAAACTAATTCTGAATACACCCGGAGTTCCTGTTCTTGAACTGAATAAAACACCAATCTTTGTAATATTACCTGTAGCTTCAATTTGAATTTCTGATGTTTGTGTATATCCAGATCCAGTAATAGTCTGAACCCAATAATCAATCAAACCAAAAGTATGTTGATGATTTAATCCAGACTGTATTTGATATAGGAATTTACTCATTAGCTTCTTTCAGTTGGGAATGTTGAAGAGTTTAACGTAAATGTTTTAACAACTGTAGTATTATCAGCTCCATATAATGTTAAAGTCTTATCATTTAATACCCATTTTCCAAAACCTGACGATCTAGCTGCATTCAAAGCATCTCCAACAGTTTGAGGGTTATTCGAATTTGGAAAAGTTTGAGTGAAATCTATTGTCTGTTGGTCTTGGAATTTGTAAATAATAATTGCTTTATCTCCAGTACTTATATTTGATATTTGTAAGATTGCTGAAGATGAACCAGAGGCAAAAACAGCATTAGGTATATCAAATCTATAAATACCCGGCATAGAGTTAGTATCTATTTCTACAAAACCGCCTGTAGTCCATGCTCCATTTACAGTTTGTGATGTTAAAGTTATTTCTACTGGAGCGGAACCAACTCTAGTATAATAGGCTTTTAAATTACTAGTTGTGTATCCAATTCCAATTAAGTTAATAAATTCTGTGTATGAAGTCGTGTCAGATTTAATTGTAAGACTTTTGCTGACAGGAGCTATATTTCTATCAACAGAATTAGAACTAGATTGCACTGCTCCGATATCAATAGAAGAAATTGTAGCGGTAAGTGGATAGGTTTGTATTTGCCCAGCTCCTTGACAAAGTTTTCCACCATTGATGTCATTATTTAATCTTAAATCTAAATTAGCAGCTGAAATGAATGGTGATGCAGAAAGAGCGATATTATTTCTGTTTGTAAATGGAGAATTGTCGCCAGTATTTAAAAGAAGAGAATTATTTGTAAACCCACTTGTAACAGAAAAATAAGCATTATTGTTAATTATATTCATAAGAGTTGAGCCACCACCAAAACTGTCTATGGCATATCCTGAAATGTTGCTGAAAACATTATTCTCAATTAAAGATCTTACAGTTTGTATTTGATGACTATAAAATAATCTAATGGCATTTCCAGTAACATTATAGAATGTGTTATTCATAATCTTTCCTGTATTTTGCAAATAAAAACAATTTCCTGTGTGGTTAATGAAAATATTTCCAGAACCAGATTCACAATAATTAAATACACCAGCACAATTTTTAATTACACAATTTCTTACTCCCCTAGTATATCCTTGAGCTGTATTTGCACAATTTTCAAAAGAACATTGATAAATTTCAACCCCAGAGTTAAAACTACATGCTATAGAGATATTTTTGAAATCACAATTAACAACATAATTAGTTACTTGAAATAAATTATTTGTGACACCAACAGTTCCAGTATTGCTTTGACCATCAATAATAAAATTAGATATATATTTTGTTGTTCTTGTATTAAATGCTGTACTGTTGGCTGATAATCTGATTGTAGGCTTGCCAAAATCACCTCTAACATTTGAGTATCCAATAATAGTTGGAGCTGTTTGGGCAGTTATTGGGACACCTGACCAATTGAACGTTCCTGAACTACCCTTTACATATACATATAATTGAGTATTAAATGCATCGGCAGCAGTAAGTGAACAAAAGCCAGTCCAATTTTGCAATGCTCCACCTACAGATCCAGTTCCTCCAGAAGCTGATACTGTGCCAACTACTCTATCTAATACAGCACTTGACCCAGATAAAGAAGTTATTAAGTAAACTCCAGTAGTAAAATTTGTACCACCTGAAATATTAATAGAATTGCCTATCATATTTACAGTAAAAGGATTTGCTGTCGATTGAATTATATTTGCATTCGGAGTAATAACTAAATCAGTATATGTTCTTGAAGCTGTAGCAATTTGAGTATAATCAATTGTCCAACTACCTGATGATGCTGAAGCTGTTGTTGATACACCCTGGATTGCTGAAATTCTATGACTGGGTTGAAACACATTGCCAATAGAAGCATCAACTGTAGCAGCTCCAGCATTGACAGCAGTAATCCTGTACCATCCAGGATTCCAGTTAGTGCCTGATTTTATATATAAATAATCACCTATATCTGATGAAACAAAGGTATAATTTGAAGCTGTTACAGTGGGTGTAGCGCTTGTACCATTTGATGTGGTTAATGTAGTAGTAACAGTAGCACTAGGATCAAACATACCACTATTGGAATTACTTCCATTAGCATGTATTTCAAATAAAGATAATATTAGTCCCATTAGAACCTAGCTTGACCATTTACAGAAATATTTAAAAGAATATTTTTAAATTCTTCACCATTAGCTTCAACTAGCGCAATAATAGATTCACAGGAAGATTTAAATTGATGATATTTTTCACCTGTGATTGGCTTTCTTCCATCAGCTGAATTTCCCATTGATGTATGTGAACCATCTGCTACTTCATCATTTGTATTAGGCATTTCTGAATTTAAATTATCCCAATGTGAAAGAAATTGCTTTGCAGTGTTGTAAGCTTGTAATAAAGAATCTGCACAAATTCTTCCTTTTTCATTGCTAAATCTAATTAATTCTGGGTTTTCTATATTCATTTTTATGACCTCATTGTTGGATTGCTTACAGAATTGAAAGTTAATGTTTTAAGAATAGTAACATTATCTGCAGCATACATACTTAAATTTGTACCGTCAAAAGTCCATTTACCAAATCCTTGTGCTCTCATAGCATTAAGAGCTTCACCAACGCTTCCTGTAGTTGTTGAATTTGGAATAAATTGAGTTAAATCTAATTGCATTTCTTGGGTAAAGTGATAAGTGATAACAAACCTATCATTTGTATTACTGTTAAAAATCTCAATAGCTGCTGAATTTACACCTGAAGCAAAAACAGCATTGGGTATGTCAAATCTATATATTCCAGGCATATTTACAGAATCTACTTCAACAAATCCTCCTGATGTCCAAGATCCTGAAACTGTTTGAGTAACTAAAGTAATACCAACTCTAGCTGATCCTGGTCTTACATAAGAAGCAGATAAACCAACAGAATTAAATACTAAGCCAGAAGTATTGAGATATAAGAATTCTGTCTTAGATGTTGTTCCAGCTTTGATAAGGATAGAAATTTCTGGATTAATGTAAGAAATAGAGTCAATCGATTGAGCAGCACTAGCATCTGCATAAGTTACTAAAGATGGAATACCCGGAAATGTTTTAGGATAAACATTATTTTTTACTAATAATCCACCACCAGAAATATTATTCAATCTTAAATCTGAAATAGAAGAGTCAATATATGGGTTTGCTGTCAAAGTTGTAAAGCCATATGAATTCCCTGAAGAGTTTCCTAGAGCATTGTTAAATCCAAAACAATTTCTAATCATACTTCCACCATCAGCTAATCCATGCCCACCGCTATTTGTAATCAAACAATTAAAAAGTCCATTCCCGCTTGTTGTAAGATAAACACCATTAACAGAAGAATTATGGGCTATACAATGATTAAGAGTACAGTTTCCAATATAAAAACCATAGTTGCAATTGATAGTTACACAATTAGATATAACTCCACTAAAGCCTCTGCTAAAACCATAGGTGCAATTCTTTGCTACACAATATACAGGATGAGTTACTGCAAAACCTGTAGTACATGTGTCTGCTTCACAATTCATTGTTCCCATGTTGTTAATTCCATTGAATCCAGTTACACAATTGGAAACTTTACAATCCATAACAACGCCATTTCTACTATTACTTTCAGCAAAACCATTGCATCCTGTAAATCCCGATCCATCTATTCTGATATTTAAAAGATCATGCGCAATACCAGCTGTAGCAAAATTAACAATTGTTATATTATTAGCAGTAGGGCGAAATAGTGGTCTATCATTTCCTTGAGGATTATCTCCACGCAAGGTGTTATATCCGATTAAAGCAAATCTACTTCCACTAGCTCCAGAACCATTGGAATAATAAGTACCATTTTTAACATAAAATCTATGACTAAAAAGTACGCTTCCTGTGACATTATAAAATGTCAACATTCCACCGCCCATATATCCAGTCCCACCAGTAGATCCAACAGTTCCAACAGCAGTATCAAGTGTTGCTCTTCCTGAAGAAGCTCCAATAACGGTATAGAATGCAGCAGTAAAATTTGTCCCGGCTGTGATTCTTATAAGATTTCCAATATCTGCAACCGTAAATGTGTATGATGCGCTTGAAATTATAGTATTAGTGACAGAATCAATAACAATATCAGTCATGCTTGCTTTTGCAGTACTTGATTGTGAATGGTCTATAGCCCAAGTCCCTCCTGTTGGTGAACTTGTAGTTGCGCATCCTGTAGTAATAGACGGTCCAGTGAAAGTACTTACTTGTATAAAATTTCCTAGAGATGCATTTATGACAGCATTTACACCAGAAATAGATGAAATTTGGAACCAACCATTAAGCCAAACTCCTCCTCCTCTTATATAAACCCATTTTCCTATATCTGCTGAAACAAAGTTATAGGAAGCTGATGAAATTGTGGGAGTAGAAGTAGTTGCGTTTGTAGCAGTTAAATTTGTTGAAAAATATGATGAAAATGGATCAAAACCACCAGAATTGTTGTCGTTACCATCTGATCGTAATTCCCAGTATGTAGTAGAAGGTATGCCCATTTATAATCCTCAATTGAATATATTTTTAAATTTTTGTCTTACGGAAACCTCTTTGAAGGTCTTGTAAATCTTAAATTAAAAATACTATAATAGACGTAAAAGTTTGAAAGTGAAAAATATGTTTAAAAAAGCTTCTAAATTTGAAAAAGTATATGATGTAAAGTTAAAAGAAAATCTTGATGATGCTTTAAATAACTTTGATGCGGAAAATTATCAGGTAGATGTAGATGGTCAATGGGAAAAAGCCACCCCTATAAGTAAATTCAGAAAGACCTTATCTGACGAAGAATTACATTTTCCAGCAGCAGTAGACAGTAACCATATTGTCTTCTTTGATGAAAATAGTGATGCACAAGTTATGAACATGATTCCTGAACATCATTTAGATTCTTTACACAATCCTGAAAAAGACTCTAAATGGATTAAAAGAGCTGAAGATTAATATGAATAAATACAGTGTCAAAGTTAAAGTAAGAAAAGGAACAGATTCATCTGACTTTTCACAGCAATTATTAGATAAAAGATTCAATCTAAGATGCCAAGATTTAATTCAGGCATTTAAAGATTATTTTGTTAATAACTTTGGCAGAGAAGTGTTAGACACATTCTCATTTTATAAATCTTCAAACCAACATTTAAGAATAGATGATCTACTTACTGGAGGATCATTTACAGCTTCTTGTCATTTTAAAGGCAAAGATTTATACAATCCATCTGAAATTACTAAGCTTTTCAGAATGATTCAAAATTCAGAAAAAGCTAGACAAGAACCCACTGAAAGAGAAGAATTATCAAGCACCGATGAAAATATTAAATTAGCTAAATGGGTTAAACTTGATGACACCAGAGAAGCAGATTTAAAAGATTGGTTTAAGAACGAAAGATGGGTTAGGATTGATGCTCCCAAAAAGAAGGGTAAATATCAGCCATGTGGTAGAGCTGATACATCTACAGGTAAGAAGCCAGTATGTGTTCCTGTAAATAAAGCTAAGAATCTTACCAAAAAAGAAAAGACAAACAGAATCAGACAAAAGAGAAACAAAGAAAAAGAACCGAATCCAGACAAGAAACCAAATGTAACAAAATACACTGAACAAGCTGGCGGTAAATCAAATACTTCAAATAATCACAATATCCGATTTGTAGGAAGCATGATTAATTTGAACATAGTTGACCCAAATATGATAAGATTAGCATTGATGGGTGAAGAGAACGAAATTCCTACATTCCCATTACCACCTTTTGAAATACCTGAGGATCCTGTAATGGTTGAAGAAAAAATTTATCAAGATATCAAAAAAAATAATCCAGAAATATTTGAAGTGACATTAGATTCTTTCAATTCATTGTTTGAGAAATACATAAGATTTGCTGATAAATTTTATGAACAGTATGGTTTTCATAATGGAGACAATGCTATGGAAGAAACTCTAGATGCTGATTTAAATGATAGAGATAATCCAGCAATTAAATTATATTTCTCATTTTTAAATTTCTTAAGAACTGTATCGTATGAAATGAATGAAACAAGTCCAAGAAGATTCATTTTAGAGAAGATTATTGAGATTGGAAGTAATACTAACATTTTCCAATTAAATATCAAAGATGCAATCGTAAAACAAATTCTCACTAAATATAAAGATGAATTAGAAGAGTTATTCTAAACTAAAAAAGCTCCCTTTCGGGAGCTTTTCTTTCACCTGTATTTTGAACTTGGATATACACCATTTTTGTTAATACCCTGAGATTTTAACAACAATATATCCTGATATAGCTTTTGTGCCATTTTATTGACATTTTCCAGCTGATTCATTACAGAGTTCATAGATTCTTGGGAAAGATTAGAAATGTATGTTTTCTTACTATTATCTATGCTTAAATTTTGAATTAACTTTGGATAGCAACCAGTTTTATTTGTTTGATCTATTTGGTTTTTGAAATCTGTCAATGTTAATGTTGGATTTCTTCTAGTTGTTCCTGTAGTTCCATCTGTTGCATATTTAGCTGCGGAGAATCTAGTTTCAGCTCCAGAATAATGGGTTGTCTTCACTTCAGATTGACTCGCAATGTTGCTCAATTCATTTGTAAATCTATTTTTCTCAGAATTAAAATGTTTTAATACTTCTGTAGTTGTTAAGCCTCTTTTATAGATTCTTAAAACTCCCATTCTTAATTGAGCATATGCAATTCCATCCCATTGCCCAATAATTATAGGTGCAACAGTTGTGTAATCAATAGCAGTAGTTCCTGTTCCTAATAACACTCCATCTTGATACATTCTCATAGTGCCACTTGTTCTTGTAACTGCAATATGTGTCCATCTATTTCTAACGTGATATCCAAGTGTAGATCCGCAAATATCTGAACTTGGATTAAATTGTCGCCAAAATAAATCTGCATCTCCAAAAGAAGCTATAGCCCAAGTTCCTGTGTCTGGACTCCATCTTCTGTGCAGGATGCCTAAACCATACCATCCTGCTCCACCATCATATAAACTTCCTAAAAATGGAATCCAGTTAATCCAAGTTTCTACTGTAAAATCTGCTGGAAAATCAAGATCAGAAGCTGCAGCAATAACACCAAGGTCATTAGCTCCATCAAAATAGATAGATCCTCCACCTTCAGTATCATAATAAGGACCATTAGTAAGAGAACAATTATTTCCTCTGCCAGTAAGATCGTACCAAACAGTTCCAGATCCAGGATAAGAAGAAGGGTTACTAGCATCAAGATAACATACTAAATTTGTTCTTGATATAGGATTGATAAAAGATTTAATAGATGAAGGATAGGTCATATCAGTATCTATTTCTTCCTGATGGATATCTAGAACCACCATTTGGGAACTCTACAAAACCAGGCTTATCTTGAATTGATGCTAAGTTCATAGTTTCAAATAGTTTTTTAATTTCTAGATTAACTTTTGCAATTTTAGCTTCAAGATCTGCTAAATCACTACCCTGTGTATATTCAATGTAAGATTTTTGTGTAGCAGATGATGAACCAATTTCAGTTGAGATGTTTCCTAAGATTGTGTTTAATTTTAAAAGATAAGCATTTAAATCAGCAATCATGTTTGTAGAATCTGCAAGTTTAACAGTTCCTTTTGGCACATCTGTTGGATATTTAGCAGATGAAGCTGGGGTTGTCAATACTGATGCAACATTTACAACTTCTAATGCTGAATCGAAATTATTAATGACATTACTACCCGGATCATTTGTTGTAACATTTGATGTCCTTTGAGTTCCCTTGTACGAAGATGATGGATACGGCATAATTTTCTCCTAACGATATTTACTAGAAGGATATACTCCATCTAGTGTTAATGTTTGTGATTTTAAAAGTAATATAGTTCTTTGTAGTTCTGTAGTTAATTTATTTAGTTCATCAAGATCTTCAAAAGCATTATTAATTGTTTCTTGAGATAGATTAGAAAAATAATCCTTTTGGTCAGCTGTCATGGCATTGTAAGCTGTTGATAATCTAAATTTAGGGCTAATACCATCAGAAAATTTAACAAATTGATTGGTAAGATCTTCTAATTGATTTTTATATGGGGCAAAAGTATTGATTGTGCCTACACTTGCATCAGTACTATATTTTGCTGCTGAACGTCGGACATTTGCTCTTTGTGAATTAAAATTTTTATCTTCTTGATATGAAATTGTATTATTGAATACAAAACCAGTTTTCAAGAATCTATTTACATCAGCTAAATAATGATTCTTCACTTGTTGGGCAGTTAGAGCAGATTGGTAAATTCTGATAGGTCCAAATGAAAATGCAGCTGTTGGAATTGTACCCCATCTAGATACTTCAAGGTTTTCAGTATTAGTATAATTATAGTTTTCGGATACAGATCTAGTAATTCTTAATTCGCCATTAACATATAATTTTATATAACCTTGTTCTCTTAAAGCTACAAAGTGATACCAATTGCCTTGATAAATTTTAAATGGTGTTGATACTGTATATATTAATGCTGCACTATCAAAATTTCGCCACATAAAGCCACTATCTTCGTATGCTAATGTAGACCATCCTCCAACTGTATATGAAAATCCTCTTTTTTGGATTCCTCCTAAAAACCCAGTTGTATCTCCAATAGGTCTAAATTCCCATGATTCAACAGTAAAATCATTCGGAAAATTAATTGTAGGATTATTTGTTATATAAGCCCAATCACTTGTTCCATCAAATTTTAAAATACCGCCAAATTGATCTAACAATACAGAAGGACCATTAACAAGATTTAAGTGATTATTATTTCCACTAAGATCTAAAATTCTAGTATTTGCTGGATCATATGAATTATTCTTACCGGGATCAATCCAAACAGTCATTCCAGGAGTGATTGTGTAAGTTTTTAAGTTATTATATTGCGATGATGGGTAAGGCATTAATATCTATTCCTTCCAGAAGGGTATCTTGAACCGCCATTTGGGAAAGCTGTAAATCCGGGAATAGCTTGTCCTTGAGTTAAAACAGCTTCCTCAGATAAAATATTTAACATGTATTGAACTTGAGATAGCTTTTTAGAAATATATCCCATTTCTCCATTTAATGTTTTATTGATGTAATTTTTTTGCCCAGTCGTAGCAGAGTTATATTCTGTTACAATAGATGCCAATACAG
>Ga0208133_1000806_pt1 | contig 11637 bp, 13 predicted proteins | sample ColrivemetaGS535_FD_187595 | JGI IMG/M metagenome (GOLD analysis project Ga0208133, IMG submission 187595) | Estuarine microbial communities from the Columbia River estuary, USA - metaG S.535 (SPAdes) (version 2) | ecosystem: Environmental > Aquatic > Marine > Intertidal zone > Estuary | place... | reverse complement strand
ATTCCAGTAGCAGCAGCCATTAATTCAGCATCAAATGCTTTTTCATCAGCGCTTCCTTCTTCTTCAAATTCTGCTAATTTTTCCCTATATTGACTTTCAGTAATAATACCTGCTAGTTTTTGTAAACGTAATGTTTCTTCAGTTATAATCATGATTTTGTTATAAATATATTATTTTATTGGTTCCCACCAGTTAGTACAATATTCATCTGCGGCATATGGAATTTTATTTGTTCCTGCCCACTCAACATAATAAGTACTTATACAAATTTGTTCTTCTTTATTCCACCATTTACAATTAGCACAGCAAGACCCACCTTTAGGTACTTTTAAACCTGCTTTATGGGTTGGAGGTAAAACCATTTCACCTGGTCCACCATAATTTTCTGTAAGTATATTTTGTAACTTAATCATTTTTTATTTCTAATAATAAGTTCACCTAAAACTTCTAATTTTCCAACTTGTTTTTGAAATTCAGTTGGTGTCATACTTAATGAAATACTACTTTTAATAGAATTAAATTCAGCAGTAGCTTGTTTTACATCAAATTTACCTTTTGCTGCTTTATCGTAATAAGGTGCTTTAACTTTAAAATGATTATAAGTTAACATTGCTAAACCACCTTTTGATTGAGCGTTTTCAGCAATTGTTTCAGCACCTTTGCCTCGAGTTTTAGCAAACTCTTCAAAGGTTTCTTTTTTTGCCTCTAATAGTAATTTTATAAATTTTATCATATTACCATTTTTTACAAGACCAATAATTTGCTTTCCAACGTGGTCCAGGATTTTTACAATTGTGTCTTGCTCTATAAGCGGCACGTGCTTTTGGGTTTTTGGCTTTAATTACCATTCTTTTACCTTTAGCTGATTTACCACCAAATCCAAAGTTAACTTTTACAACCTTACCTTTATCGTTCTTAACATATACTTTAAACTTTTTACTATCACCTTGCATTGGTTTACCTAAAGTAACTTTACGTCCTTGGTATTCGGCTTCATTTAATTCCTCATTCTCATATTTTGGTGGAACTCTACGTTTTGTTAATGTAGCATTTTTACCTGTTTTGTACAATAAATTCATATTATACTTAGAAGCAAGTTGAGATAATTGTTTGATTTCTTGAGGATCTAGTTCATAATCTAATCTAATATCTAGATCACCACTATAACTAGAAAAGGTAACACTATCTATCCAACTAAGACTTGGCTTTAAAGCTTCAATTTCTTTTTTGATTTTTTCTAATTCAGCGATGTTATCTTCGTTTAATAAACCTTCAGCAAGTTGTTGATCGTATTGTTGAATATCACTTTTAACTTCATCATAATCACTTAAAGAACCCCCCTTAATAAATGCTAAAAAATCTTTAAAAGATTTAAAATCTAAAAAATTTAATAGTTTAGGGTCTTTAAATACACGGCGAACCATATCCATAGTTCCCGCACTCGTTAATTTTATTTCCTCAATTGAATTTTCTTCAAGCATAGGCATATCTAAAGGAACTAATTGCCCTTCAAATATTCCATATTCACCTAAATTCGTTTCGGTAATTTTTTCTTTATCAATACCTTCAACATTTAAAGCACCACGAGAATACAAATATCTTGCTTCAACCCATAAGTCTAAATATTCTTTAGAACCATATGGTAATGTTGTTTCATATAGCAGTTTTTTATTGTCTATATGATATTGCATGTTTTCAGTCATCAAAACACGCGACTGCATACCTTCATTTAATATAGGTGCTTTAGTAGGTTTTGTTGCTGAACAACAATCCTTATTTTCTAATACTTCCCTAACTAATTTTTTTAAATCCATAATTATAAATATTATTTTCCTGGTTTTAAATCAATTGTTCCTTGTCTACCACCATTGTTTCTAGCTACTACTACTAATTTTTTAGTATCTATAACTTTATCTCCTTCCATAATGTCTATCGATATTGAAATACCAATTTCTCCATTTGTAGGTCTATCTTCTATTACAATTTTAGTTCCTGGAGTTAAACGTGAGGTTGCTGCTGCTGGAAACTTTGATGGTGTTGTTGGTTCTCCTGTTGATTTTCCTGTTATTTTAAAAAAAGTAGGATTAACACCACTAACAGACATACCATATGCTGCTAATTGTGTTAAAGCAGAAATAGGAGACACATCAGATTCTTGAATAAAATTATCTAATAAATAATCTAAAGCTTTATATGCTCCATATTTTGCTCTTAATTGATTAGGTTGTGTCGGGTTTTTATCAAATTTATATTGAATTAATGCTTTTTCATCTGAGGGGAATCTTGTTTTAAATTTTTCTTTAATAGCATTAATTCCTTTATCATATTGTTCAGGAGTAAAGTTTATTTCCTCGTCTGTTAAATTATATTCTTTTTGAGTTCCTTCAATATCAGATGGTTGAAATTTTTTAAGAAAACCTTTAGCTTTACCTGCTTGAGCTTTTTCTTGTTTTAAAGAAATTGAAACTAAAGGAGCATCTGTTTTACCCCAGTCATTAACAAATAACCCATTTAATTTAGAATAATCTTTTTTAACCTCTTCTACAGATGGGATTTTAGGTTCGGAAATTTCTAAATATACATCTCCTGGATTCCATTTGTCTGCTTCAATACCTGTTGCTTGGGTTCCTAATTGTCTAATAGTATTAAATGCTCCGTCTCTAATAAGTTTTTTATTAGGATAAGCTTTTTTTATAGTTAAAGCAGAAGATAAAGGATCATTTAAAGCATCAAGAGCTGCTTTTGATTTAGAGGCAGCATCTATATTTTCATCAAAAATATTTAAATAAGATTTTAATTTATTTTCGATTGTTGATACACCCTCAAAAGAAGCTTCTTTTAATTTATTAAAGTTTTCTTGAAAATTTTCTTTAGTAAAAGGTTTATCAATAGAAGAATTATAAAGTAATACTACTAATCCTTCTTTTAAATCAGTATCAGTTGTAAATTTACCACCTGATCCTTTAATCCATATTTTATATTTATTTCCACCAATGGTTGTATCCGCATAATAACCTTCTTCACCCCCTCCTTTAATAACACTATTTTTAGGTATAATGTTTCCGTCTATAAGATCTTGAAGAATTTCTTTTCTTTTTTCACGATCTCTAGGGCTAACTTCTTTAAAATATAAAAAATAGTTACCTCCTCCTTTTTTCTGAGCAGCTTCTATTTTAAAAGTATCATATTCAGAATCTATAGTATTTTTTAAATCCGATATATCTGAAGGGAGATCAGGTGAATCTTCAAAAGCTTCTTCTAAATTTATGTTTAATTCTTTTAATATTGATTTTAACAACAAAACATCCTGATTGTTATTCATATCAGGATAACCCTTATCAAATTTATAAGAGTATTTTTTAAAAAATAAATCTAGTGCGTCCATAATTAAGCTGCTGGGGTTTCTTCTTCTGCTGGAGTTTCAGCTGGTGTTTCTTCTGGGGTTTCTGTTCCACCTGTTTTTTCTTCTGTTACACCATAAGCTAACATTCTAGCTATTGCTTGGGCTGCTTGTTCTTCCTCGCTTAAGTTTAATAAGTAATATTTTTTACCTTCAACTTGAGCAATCCAACTTCTTGGAGTGTAAGTTAATAAAAATGGTTCACCATTACCCAAAACAATTCTAAATGTTGTAGGACGAGGAGCAACCCATTGTATATCTGTTACAAAGATTTCATATTGGTCTGTTAACAAATCAATAATAATATCTTTAAGTTCTGGGAATTTAGCTAAGACCGGAAATTTAGGAGCATCTAAGGTAATTTCTTCCTTACCAGTTAAGGTTTCGGGATTGTAGATATTACCTACAATCGTTTTGATTTTCTCCTTTAATTCGTCTTTAGTCATTATTTAGACTTTAGTTGTTTTGCTATGATTTCTGCTAAACTTTTTTCTTTCATTTGACCTTTAACTCGGTTAAGTAGATATTCAGCATCCTCATAACTACCCATATTAATAAATTTTCTAATTTTAGCGAAATAAGCGTCTTGGATTTTACCTTTTAATTTATATAATTCACCAGATAAGATATCAGCTTTACCAATTTCATCTTCATTCATCATTGGGGCTTCAGGTTCGCCCATATGAGGTGCTTCACCTGTTAAAGCATCTACTGCGGCATCAATAGCTGGTTCTTTTAATTCAAATTCTAAATAGTGTTTAGCACCATCTAAATTTTCTTTAGCTATTGTAATTTTTGACTGCCACCAAGCAGGAAAATCTACCTCTTGTCCCATTTCATCATATTCCTCTAGCATAGCATATAATTCCATAGCATATTTACCAATTTGGTATAATTCACCTTTAATCATATGTGGCTCGTCATCTTGATGACCTAAATCTAAATCTTCTTTTACTTCACCTTTAGCTTTTTTAATAGCAGCATCACGTTTAGCTAAGTAATCTTTAGAATCAATTTTACCATCTCCAGTAACATCCTCTTTTTTACCTTCATCCATATCAAATTGTTTATAATCTGAATAGGCTTGTTGTAAATGGTCTATTGCGTCTTCTCTAGACATGTGGAAGGCATCCATTGCTTGTTGAATTTCTTCTTCAGTAAATTCTTTATTCTCGTTCATTAACGAGTTTCTAACGAGTTCTTTTAATTTTTGTTTATCCATTTCTGATACGGCTTTTTTAGCTAAGTTTGTTGCTCTACCATACATAACCGATTCGGCATCCTTGCCGTATCGTTTTACTAATTCTTTTTTATTCTTTTTTAATTGTTTAAGATAATCTTCTCTTTTGTCTAATTGAGATTTGGTTAGATTAGCTTCGGTAATAGGGGAGTTCCCGTCTTTCAACAGGAACTCTCTTATTGCGTTTTGTAAATCTTTTTTGTTCATTTACTTTTTGTCCTCATCGATAGAAGCTTTACGGTATTCAGTAACCAATTTCTTGATTTCACCTAATGCTTTACGAGCGCGACCATGAGCTGCTTTAGAAGTTTTAGCATGTTCTGCTTTAAATTCTTCAAACAATAACTCCATTTTTTCTACTAATTCTTGTGTGTTCATATACTTTTTTATTTTAATATTCTTTTTAACATTGGAAACATAGATTCATTTAATGTCTCTTCTTCCATTTCTTCAACTTCAGCTACAGCACCTTTTTCAACTACGTGATTACGAGTAAAGAAAGTAATTGTATTACCAATTTGGTCTGTTAATTTAGCATCTCCTAATTTTTGAGCTGCTGCTTGAGCTTGTGTTAATGAATCTTGAACTGCTTTTACATCAGGATTAACTTCTGTAGTAGTTGTAGTATCAATAGTTTCTGTATCATCTACTGCCACATCATCTGTTGTTACATCGTCTGTAACTTCTTCATCACCTTTAGCTTCATTTAGCATGTCAATTTCTTCCTGAGCAACTTTTTTTACCATTTCTATAGCATCAAGGACACCACCAAATAAGTATAATTCTGCGTGGTATTCATCTACAAGAGCATCTAAGTCTTTAATAAAAGCAGCAATACGAGCTGGTTTGTTTGTATCAAATTCGCTTGCTTCATTTAACATACCTTCTAATTCGGCTAAGAAATCTTCTTCAGACTCTGGAGTTTCATCATTGACGTCGACTACTTTTTCATCCTCCATTTCCTTTAAAATCATTTCTTTAATTTTATTTTTAAATTCTGATTTTTTCATTTTTGTATTTGTAGTTTTTACTTCTTCTAATTCTTCTTCATCGGAATAATCATAATCTTCTTCTTTATCCATATCACCAAATACTTCTTCATCATTTTGGTCATAAAAATCATCTTCTTCAGGAGCTAACCAAGATTGGTTAGGATCGCTTTCTGGTTCTTGGGTAAAGTTATGAGTTCTATAATTAAACTTATCTGGTTTAGTGACTAAAGCAGGAAATAATATTTCACTACCTGTTTTTTCCTTACCAAAAGCTAAATCAATACCTCTAATTCTATCACCTGAACCACCATTCATTTGGTCTAATAATTCGTAGTAATCTTTACCACCAAATACACCATACCCCTCATACTCATTTTCATAATAATATTTACCTGTATTATCAAACATGTAAACAGGAATGGTGTTTTCTTTTTGAGATCCAATTTGTTGTCCTGTATCTTGGGTCATCCAAGAGAATTGACCTTCAGTTAATGAACTAAAGAAGGTAGCTTTATTTTCTAATATTGCTTTTTTTAAGTCAAATTTTGCCATAATATATGTTGATAAATATGTTATTTTTTATTATATGTGCCTTTTTTATATTCTGCTTTTTCTGTATTCTTTACAAATTGTTTTCCCTTGCGAGAACCAGCAGCTTTTTTCTTAGAGGTTTTAGCTCTTTCGGCTTTAGATAATGATTGAGCTTTTTTACGAGGCAAACACCTAGTTGTAGCTCCACCTTTTTTCATCGAACCACAAGGACCAGTAATATTACCTTGAGTATCAATACGCACCCAGTCTTCTTTTTTAAACCAGTCGCGTAATGATTCAGATACTAATTCTTGTAAACGATTTAAATCCATTATTTTTTCTTTTTAGCTTTACCTGACATTTGGCCTTTACATACTTTAACACCACGGCCTGAAAGATAGGCAGATGATTTTTCACCAGCGGCTTGTCTTCTTTTGATGTATGCTTTACCAGCAGGACAAAGTTCTTCATTAATTTTATCTAATGCTTCAGCAATTTTTTCTGCTAAACCATTATCTTCTTCTTTGTTATCAAGATAAACACTTTTAAATTCTGGGAAACTATTTACTGGTTCATCGTATAATGTAACAGTATCATTGTCTGTGTTAATACGAATTTCACTACCTTGATAAGTCATATCTAAAACAAGAGTAGAATAATTGTATCCAATAGCAGTTCCACCTCTAATACCTTTACCTACTTTTTCAGCCCAACCTGCTACTTTATTAACTAAAGAAGATACACCTTTTCTTTTAGCAAATTCTTTAATGTTTGAAGGAACATATGCTTCAGTTAATTCACCTTCTTTAATTACTTTGGTATATAAATCCTCATCAGCATTCCATTTCCAATCGCTTGCTTTAAAATCTTTTAATTTTTTAGCTTTTTGGTATTCGGCTGAGGATAATTTGGCTTGTTTTAAGTTAACTTCATTTACTTTTTCAGCAGCACCTACAATCTCATCATAATCATCCATTTGTAATATACCTCTTTCTTTACCTAATTTATTTGCTTTTTCGGTAACATCATGTAAATCAACATCAGCAGCAGCATCTTCTCTTGAATATTCTAACATACGAATAAACAAAGGAACATCCATTGTAATAGTATCTACTTTATCTTCTTCTTTAGCTTCATTCATTGATGATTTTACAACACCTTTTAAGTTAAATAAATCAACAATATCTTCAAATGTATCATAAAATTTATCTGATTGGCCTGTTGGTTTATAAATTACTTTAAATGGTTTAAATTCATTACCTAGTTCGTATTTAACACCTAAAGCATCTAATTGCTTTTTAGCCATATCAACAGCTGTTTCTTTTTTAGCTTCATTCATTAAGTTTTCCATCTCGCTTTTACTTACTATTTCTTCGTATTTATTAAATCCTGGTTTTTTGTTTAAGTTTGTTTTTTCCCATTCATTAAACCTATCTATAGGAATAAGAATATAACTATCATTATTGTATTCACCTACTACATAATATTTAGGCTTCCAACCATATTCTGTTGCTTTTTTAGCTATTACTATTGGATATTCATTTTCTTTTTTAGCTTCATCTAATGAAGGAGAAGCCATTTTAGTAAAATCATCTGATACAGCAAATACTTCTACTTTACCATTTTTTAAATCCTTTACCTCAATATCCTCAATATTGTATTTGGCTTCTAATTTTTTAACAATAGTATTACCCATTGATAATGCTTTAGCAGCACCTGATTCTCTATCTTGACCACCCATAGTTTTAGACCCACCAACAGATAAAACGTCTGAACCTTCTGGATAGGCTATATCTACAAATAAAAAATTAGGATTGGATTTGTCCTTACGGATTGATGGTTTAAAATATTCTTTATTACCTTCGTTTAAAGTTGATTCTCTTTTATCAACTAACATATTAAATATTCTATCAAATCCACTACCATATCTACTTCCAGTGTTTCTATATTCTAAAGCTCGTACTGCAGCTTGTCCAATAGGATTTTTATCACTACTGAATCTAATATAACGTTCTAAAGCTTCTTTAAAAGAAGCTTGGTTTGGGGAATTAGCTATTTTTGGATCTTGTTTTAAAGTGTTAACAATTACTTCTAAATCAGAATCTTCTGGTTTTAGTCTGTTAAATAAAGCTTGTCCAAAATCTTCTTCTAAGGGTTTAGAGAAAAATTTTTTTATTTTTTGAATGTCTTTCATGTGTAATATATAATAAATATTATTCTTTCTTTTGTTTCTTTAAATACTCTAAAGCTTCCTCTTTATATTTAAGTAATTGAGCTTTACCAGAACCATCCCACTTTTCAACATCACCTGCTTCGGTTACAAACGTTTCATTTGTGTTAATTAATTCATCAACCCAAACCTCAAAATCTTTAATTGTTCCTTCTAAGTGTGAATTAATAACTTGTTTTTCGTATTCCTCCATTTTACCTTCTTTACGAAGTTGGGCTTCAAAATCTACTTGGCAATCAAAACAATGTCCATACATTACAAACCACCTTTTATCTAAGTGTGGTTTCATAGTTCTAGAACAAGTAGGACAAAACAAGGGTAATACAATACCCTCTTTTGCTTTATCTAATTTAGTAATATTTTGTTTTAAACCATTTTTAATAGTCCATGTTCTTCCATCCTCTTCCCAAACATCACCCTCATCATGAAATTCTTTTGCTTTTTCATAACCAGTTCCCATAGTAGTTTTATCTCCATATTTACCTTGAACTAAGTTACGGAGACGTTCTACATCTTTGGATTTGAACTCTTTCTTTAAAACCGAATCGTTACTCATTATTTACTGAATTTTTTAATAATTTCTTTTAGTTCAGATTTTTTCAATTTACCTTTTTTCATCAACTCGTAAATATCTGTTGACCTATGAGGAGCATCAAGATTAACATCACCTTGAGCCCTACCAGGAATCATATCTTGTGGTTCTATTTGTTTTTTAGGAGCTATAGATAACATATCATTGTCTGTTGGTTCTTCAATTTCAACACCAAATTTATTAGCGTAAGTGTAAAAATCATTACTTGACATAAAATCCGAAACGGCATCTTCATCCATAAAAGCACCTGTTTTTTCTAAATCGTTTACAAATCTAGCAAACATAGAATCTGGTTTATAATCCATTGGAAATGATTTGCCTCTATATTTTAAAAATACAATAGCTACCCGTTTGTCCATAGGTCCTTCCTGTAATCCAGGTTTACCTTTTTTACCCCCTGATACTTGAAATGTTAAAGATGATTTAATTTTTTTCATTAATTCTTCATCCGACATAGCAGGTTTTTTAGTATCGTTTTCTTTAACAGCTTTTAAAGTAGGTTTATCTTTAGTGACAACATCTACTTTATTACGAGAAGCAACATCTTTAATTTTAGATGCTAAAGAAGCAGCTGATGTATCTTTAGTAGTAACATCAATTACCATTTTACCTTCCAATCCAGTTTTAATGTCTAATTTTCCGTCAGGAAAATCTCTTTTCCAATCTTTAGCCATTTTTGCTTTAACCTCATCGGCTGTTGCTTTTGCGTTATCTCCAGATAAAACAAGTCGTTTGTATGTTATTGGTGCTGCCATTTTTATAGTCCTAAGTTTTGTAATTGATTAATTGTGTCTTGTGCGTTTACATGTAAAATTCCTTTACCGCCTCTTGCTCTCCATTGTTCAATGTTGTCAGGGCGATCATCAATAAGTATTTTATCCTTACCAGAATAATTCTGTTTTTTCTCAGCTGATGCTAAAATTAATTTAGTTCCGGGAATATTGTTTTTAACCCATAACCTTTTTCCTAAACGAGAAGCTGGATTTCTAGATGGTGCTGATAGTAAAGTTGGTTGTTTATCTTTAATATAATCCCATAATTCCTTTCCATCAGGCATCCATTCCATTCCTACCCAAAACTTAATTTTGTTATCAACATCAATGAAATCCCAAAATTTTTCTACACCATTTTTAGCTTGATATTGAGCAGCTGATAAATGTTCTGGATTAAGTAATTTAAAACGTTTATCAAAATCAGTTAAAACACCATCCATATCACAATACAATTCATAGTGATGAAAAGGTTCAGCAGGAACTGCTTCTTCTTCTTTTAATTGCTTATATAAATCTGTTAGCTTATACATCTTTTCTTTTTAATACTACAAATCGACCTTTACCTTGAGGGGTATTAAATTCAAGATTAACATCTTTTCTAAAATACCCAGGTATTCTATTATATTTGTTGTCTGTTAAATTAGCATATATTGTATGATAGTTTTTATCTCCTATATTATCCATTGAAGCTATACCAATATAATCAGGTTCGTCAGTTTCAGCAAGATCTAATATAATTTTATACATTGTATTTAAAATTTTTATATAATCTTCTTTAGTTGTATCACCTGTGGGGGTAGAAATAGGATTATTTTTAGGATGAAATTCTACATTATAAAATTCTTTATTATCATTATATGGACTTTTTATTCTGTAGATATCATAAGTGTATACTTTATTTCCTGCTCGGAACATACCCTTATATAAATCACCTTCTATTTCAGCTGCATTGTTTTTTGATAAAGTAATTTCATAGAGAGATTCACGTAACTTATCTACAAATGTTTTTGGGTAATTAAATTTAGGAATATCTAAAAAATATTCATTTAATGGATTTTTTATTTTATCTTCCCAATTACGTAACATCATATTTCCTTTCTCGTATGCTTCTCTTTCAATCTCAGGTAAATCACCACTTTCATTTGTGTTAGTAGTATTAATATTATTTAATCTACCATCTAAATTCTGTTCATGATGAATCATTTCATGAGCAAATGAACGTAAAATATCTTTTGGGTGTCTATCCATTGTGTATAATGTGATAGATTTTTCAACAGGATTGTAGTAAGCTGTTTTACCCAAAAGATTGGATGCGTTTTGTTTATCATCCTTTATAACCTTAATTTTAGGCAATGGTTTGATATTCATTCCATTGTCAATCATATATCTAGATAAAGATACGAAAGATTCCTCGGGATTCCAAGTTTCTATTAAAGCTTCTTTAAGAAATTGTCTTGCCAATTCATTTAATCCAAAAGGATCATCCTTTTTAGGATTATTATCGTGTCCACACTTATGACAGATATATAAATCATCTCCACCATCTACTATAGGCCATTCCCAACCACAATTATCACAAATAACTTCTGTATCTGTTACTATTTCTTTAACTGTATTAGGTAGAATAGCTGTTACAAAATCTCCAGATTGTTTAAATGTTACTCCAGGTATGGCTTTGGAAATAAATGCTCTATATAATTGATCTCTTTGAGTACCAAAATATTCTTCACTTGATTTTTTAGAAGGAGAGTAAATAATGGCTTGGGCTTTAGATTTTTTAAGATATTTTTTAATTATATCTACTATAGTAGCCATTACTCTATACATTTCACCTTTATTAACTACTATTTTAGCCGAAGAACCTTCAGCACCTTTAGGT
>Ga0208133_1000805_pt1 | contig 11643 bp, 23 predicted proteins | sample ColrivemetaGS535_FD_187595 | JGI IMG/M metagenome (GOLD analysis project Ga0208133, IMG submission 187595) | Estuarine microbial communities from the Columbia River estuary, USA - metaG S.535 (SPAdes) (version 2) | ecosystem: Environmental > Aquatic > Marine > Intertidal zone > Estuary | place... | reverse complement strand
ACTTCTTACAGAATAAGTGGGTATCTAAAAAGGAGATTGAGTTAATTGTGGATGACCAAATGAGAAGAGATCGTAAATTACAACAAATATTAAATTAAAAAATATGAATAAAATAGGAATTATAGGATATGGTGAAATAGGATCTAGTTTACATAATGTATACAAAGAATTTGAATATAATGTTGAAGTAATAGATCCATCTTTAGGATTAAATGGAGACTTATCAAATTGTGATTTATTAAATATATGTATTCCATTTGTGAGTGGGTTTGTAGATATAGTTAATGAATATATTGACTTATTAAATCCTAAATTAACAATTATACACTCAACTATTGAGCCGGGAACAACCATGAAAATAAACGGTAGGGTTTGCCACTCTCCTGTTAGAGGACTACATCCAAATTTATCATTAGGAATTAAAACTTTTATTAAGTATATAAGTTCCGAGGATATGGATAATTCAATAGAATATCAAAGCCATTTGAAAGAATTAAATATAAAATCATTTATTTGTAAAAATACAAAAACTAGTGAGTATGCTAAACTATTAGATACTACTTATTATGGGTTGTGTATTGCCTTTCATAATGATGTTGCTGATATTTGTGAAAAAGAAGGTCTTGATTTCAATGAGGTAATGACCAATTACAATCAATCTTATAATGATGGATATATTTCTTTGGGTAAAGATAACGTTGTCAGACCTGTTTTATACAGCTCAGGTAAAATTGGAGGACATTGTGTTATACCAAATGCTAAAATATTGAATAAACATCTAAAGTCTGAATTAATAGATGGTATATTAAAATATGAATAAGAAAAAATAAACTAAATAATAAACAACTAATATAATAAATATGAATAACGGAAAAGAATTTCAAAAATATGCCTTGAGTGAAGGCATTTCATCACTTAACTTACACTATTTCGAGAAAAACTTAGAGAATAGTATGACACCATATATTCTTGAAGAAAGAGAAATGCGTGTAACTCAAATGGATATCTTCTCTCGTTTAATGAGAGATCGTATTTTGTGGGTAGCCGGTGTTGTTAACGACAATATGTCAACTATTGTTCAAGCACAGTTAATGTTCTTGGATAACTTAAACAACAACGACATCACAATGCACGTTGATTCTCCAGGTGGCTCAGTTAAATCTGGTTTATCTATGGTAGACGTAATGAGATATATCAAATCTGATGTAGCAACTATCAACACTGGTATGGCAGCATCAATGGGTTCTATCCTGTTATCATCTGGTACAAAAGGGAAACGTTCTTCATTGAACTTTTCCAAAGTAATGATTCACCAAGTTAGTTCTGGTGCTCAAGGACACGTTCAAGATAATCGTATCTCACAAATGGAGTCTGAAAAGTATAACTACATCTTGTTTAAGATGTTGGCTGAAAACTCTGGTAGATCATTTGATGAAGTTTTAGAAAGTGCTCGTAGAGACAAGTGGTTAAATTCACAAGAAGCATTAGACTTTGGATTTATTGATGAAATTATCATTAGTGATAAAACATCTTCAATCACAACTCTAATGGATGGTTTCGAAGATTACTATCAAAAAGAAATCTTACAAATGCCTGACTTGTCAAGTAAGACTCCTAGTGTTACTACTAAGAGAACTCCAAAATCAAAATAATTCTTTTCCGTAAGAATTAAAACCCATCAAGTAATTGGTGGGTTTTTTTGTTTATTGAAATTTATTTATTATCTTTGTACTTATGAAAAAAGATTTTATAATGAGAGGAAAGTCTGAAATCGACACTCTATTTGAAAAGGGTAAATACCTTTCAGATGGATTTGTTTTGATTAAATTCTTAGACTCTGATTCTACAAAATTCTTATTCGCTGTTTCATCTAAGAAGTTCAAAAGAGCTGTTGACAGAAACAAAATCAAAAGATATATGAGGGAATCTGTTAGAGGATTAATTGCTCCTAAGAAAAACATTGCTATTGTTTATATTGGAGTTGGTGTTCCCGAATTATCTGATATAAAAGAAAGTATCACTAAACTCTTAAATAAAATATGAAGTTAAATTACGACTTAATTAAAAAGAACTTAGCGACTTACGCAGAGGCTAAAGAATTGTTTCCAATTATCTCTGAATATGAGAGAGGTGAAGTCAATTCCAATGTTATGAGAAATATTGGACTTCAATATTTTGCTGAGTTTTGGGATTTCATTAGGTATAATGATAAATTTAATCCTGTTATAGAAGGAATGACTTGGCGTAAATTGAAACCAATAGTTGCTGAGAAAACCAATAATGACCGATTAAAGAAATTCTTTATGAATAGAACTCAAAGACAATTCAATGAGATTCTAATGGATGGTCCTCAGTTTGACCGTTTGTTAAATGGTCGTTGGGTTTCTAAACCAGCTTTAACTAGAAGAGGTCGAATGAGTTATGGTCGTAGAGGTAGTGAAAGTATCGGTGGATTAAAATCTTCTATTATTCCTCTTTTGAATTACATTATTCAAAATAATGTTGATGTTTATGAGGATTCAAAAGAGTATTTCTATGAGAAATTTGTTAACCAATCACAACTATTTAATAGCATTAGGTGGTATACGGTTCAAGAATTAAACTTTGACAGTGTTCCTAAACGTGAGATTGATATTACTAGAAAACTATTAGGTAGTTTTGTAGAGATTATGGAAGAAACTAAAATTGACTTTCGTAAGTTGAATTCGGAATACATCATTTCATCTATTTCAAATAGGATTAAGAACTCTATGAGTGTTCCTGCTGGAACTATGTTGAAATGTTTGAAAGATATTACATATGGTAATAAAATATCTTTGATTGCTAACAAATCATATGAGGTTAGAAGTAGTAGTTTGAACTCAAACGGATATCTACAAGTTTATATAACAGATGAATTAAATCGTAGTAATTATTTCCCTTATTCACATTTTGAGGATATGGCTTTTCATCGTGATGATTTATTAAGTAGTTTGTTCGGGTCATGAGATTTATAGTAAATAGTAAAGGAGAATATTATCATATCATTGAAGAACTTCAATGTCCTTTCAAAGAAAAGGATATTTATATCATATTAAAAGATGATGAGATTATGTATTGGCAAAAAGCTAATAACTACTATGAAGATATGATGGTTAATTTTGAAGTATTTAAGACGAGTATTGAAGAACTTGAACTTACTAATTATAGAAGTCAAGTAAGAAAGAATAAGACTTTAGTTTTCTTGAAAGATACTTTAAGTAAGATGATTGCTTACAAAAGAGAAATTAAAATTAATGAAGTTTTAGATAAAACATCAAAAGAAAGTGTATGGTTAGTATGTTAAAAAATAGTTTTTATAGATTCAATCGCTGGTTAGATAATAATGAGATAGCTAAACTTAGTTTATTGTTATTATCTGTTCTTTTATTTACACTACCTTTACATTTTGGTGGTGTTACAGGTCTTTTTGTGAGTATATCAGTAATAACTATTGTTTGTTTATTTGTTATCTTTAGAATGAATATAATGAATGATAAAGTTAAGTTTGATAGAAGTAAATATGATGTTCCTGAGGCGGGTGAGATTGTTATTGTTAAGAAAGACTTTTACTATGATGGTCGATTTAGAAAGTTCATTAATACTTCTGACCAAAGTCAGAAACCAAACTGGTGGAAAGTTCCGAAAGGAACAGAGTTAGTTATTCTAAATGTAGATGAAGATGATGGTGATTGGAAGATAAGATTTATAGAACCAACATTTAACTCAAAAACAAAAGGTAGTATGAATTTATATTATCTTGATACGAAAGATTATTGGGACACGAAGGCAAACATTAGGAGTAAGATATTAAGTAAGATAGGAATATGAAACCAAGTTTTTTAAGAATATTTCAAGAAGTAAATACCGAAGATGGCAGAGGTTTACTTGTTAGTATAGAAACACCACACAACGGTCTTTATGTTGAGTTTGATAGAGCTAAGGCAACCGTTTGGTATGGAACAGATAAAGCGGTTGAACTTAGTATAGGATACGGTGGTAGATGGATTAGTCGTGAGTATTCTTTGAAAGATTTAGAAGAATGGAATAAAGAATTAAAGTTAGATAATACTTTACAAGAATTAGGAATATGATAGGAGAAAGAGTAGTAGTTTTAGAAGAATTTGAATTTAATGGTAAAGTCTATAAGAAAGGACATCAATTCACAATCACTGGTGATGATGATATGAGAGGTTTAGACTTAGAAGATGATTATGGTAATTCAATTGGTGAAACACGATTCAGCGGTTGGAAGTTTGAACTTATTAGTAAATTAAGAGACGACAAATTAAAAGAATTAGGAATATGAATCAAGAAGAATTAAAAACAGCAATTGGGCATTTACAGTTAGATCTTAGAGGAAACTGGGGTTGGGACTATAAAGAAAGATTAGAAGAGTTAATCAGTTTACTTAGTCGATTAGAAGATGATGGTGAGTCTAATTCTTTGATAGCAACAGCTCAAGGTGAGATTGATGATCCTTCTGATGGTAGAATATTCAGAGGTGGTTATCTTTATGGTTATGAATCAGAAGAAGGCAGAACACAAGAAGTTTATGACTATTTACAAAATATTCTTTCTTATCCAGAAGATAATAACATTGAGGTTTCTCTTCTTTATAAAAGAGACCAAAAGTTAAATGATTTGGGTATATGAAAGTCATTGAGTATATAAAATCATTATTTAGACCTTCTAAGTATATTAGTAAATACGATGAAGAGTTAAACTTTTCAATTAGTATTGGTGAAAATTGTGAGGTTTGTTATGAACAACTTGATTACTATAAAAACGTAGGTTACAAAGGTGAGCCAACAAAATGTGAGAATTGTGAAAAACAACTCAACAGAGAAAGTAAATTAAAAGAAATTGGAATATGATACCAACATTAGAAACAATAATTAAAGCATCTGGAATACACACAAGTCGTGTGTTCAATGTTTATATTTTTGGTAGCCAAATTTACGGTACAACTAATTCTGATTCAGATTGGGATATCATTATGGTTGCTAATAACTCTGTTGAAGCAATTGAAATTAAGAATGGTTTGTTTAATATTCACGTTTATACTCCAGATAAGTTTAAGGCTGACTTAGAATGGCATCGTATAAACAATTTAGAGTGTATTTGGGCACCTGATTGGGCTAAGTTGAAAGAGACTATCAAATATGATTTTGAGTTGAACCTGGCGAAGCTGAGACACGCTACATCACATATTAGTTCTAATAGTTGGGTGAAGTGTAAGAAAAAGTTAGAACAAGATGATTATCACATTGGAGTTAAATCTTTATTTCACTCTTTAAGAATTCCTATGTTTGCTACTCAAGTGGCAACCTCTGGTAGAATTACTGACTTCTCTTATGCCAACTTTATCTGGAATAAAATTAAAAGTAAAAGATGGACTTGGGAAGAATTAGATAACGAGTTCAGAGAACTTAGAAATGAAATCTTAACAGACTTTAGAAAGGTTGCTGAAAAATGAAAGAATATAATATGATATCAGGTGGAGTTGATATGAGTTATCAAGGCACTTTAATACTTCAACTTGCTAGAAGACTTGAGAGAAAAACAAAAAGAAAAAACAAAATTAAGAGAATATGGAACCTATAGAGACTTCACCTATTATAGTAAATTTAGACTTTGCTAGTTTATATCCGAGAACTCAAATGGCATATAATATTGGAGTTAATATTAGAAAGGCTCTCATAAGAAAAATGAAAATTAAAAAGATATTTAATCTATAATGTATTGTATTTGTTGTAAAAAGAATAATGTAACTCCTAACCCACCACCTGTTAGTTCTAAAATCTCAACTGAAGATTCACCACCTCAACACGAGGAAGATATTCTTTGGAAAGATTCTAAAAGACCTGATGGTAGTTTAGTTAATGTTAATAATGAAATGATTGATAATGGCATCATTCATATCATTGATGCTGGTTATGGATCAACACACGATGGTGATCAATTTGTTATTGCTATCTGTGATGATTGTATAAAAGAGAACTTATCAGACGCAACACTTCTTTATTATGGAAATTATATGTATGGATCAGAGGGATTTATTGGAGATGAAATAGAGAAGTCTAAACAGAAATACCGCAGAAGGAATTCTTTAGATAAACTTATTTAAAATAAAAAAGAGTCTTAATATTAAGACTCTTTTTTTATATTTTGTTAAAATTATTAAAGTTGACCAGCTGTTGGACTAAAGTTTCTGTATCTTGTGCCGTCAAGACCTTGAACTACTCTGGATGGAAACCCACCACCTAGTTGTTTACACTTCTCAATAAATTCTTTATCAGACATCATTCTATCATATGTAGTTCTAACCATTTCTTCATATCCCTTATTAATAAGTGATGGATCTTTTTGAATAGCTGCTTTAATTTCTTCTTCAGCTTTGAACTTAACATATCTTTTTAAACTTTTATTTTGTGATAATTTCATAAGACCAAAACAACCACCAAACATACCAGTAACACCAAATATTATTGTAAGAAGTGCTGCGATTGTGAATGGCTCTTCTTCTTCATTGTGTTTGTGTGGCTCTTCTGATACTTCTATAGCAGCATCAACAACTTCTTCAGGATTTAATCCTTCTTCTTCAGCTAAATTTGCTAATGCTTTTTTAACTTCAGGTGAATTCATATCTATATTGCTGTTAAGTTCATTTGGAACGTTTTCAGAATCCAATTCTTGAGCAAAATTTTCAAAGGTTTTAACGTATTTCATAGTTTTAATTATTTTTTTTAATAATGTATATATTTATTTTAAAAATCGTTTTTTTTTCATTATTTACTATAATCTTCTAACATTTTCTTATAATCTTTGATTATAGATTCAAATATAAAGTTTATTATATCTTCTGAACAATCATCACATCCATCAATGATACTCATTACTTTAATATGATTTAATTGTAAAACTTCTTCAAATGTAGTTTTCGATTCTGGTGAATATATATTGAACCATTTAAGATGTATCTCGGACATCTCACATAACATATCAAGTTGTATATCACTTAGTTCTTTCATTCTAGTAGTAATTTTCTGATACCTTTGTTAATAAATAAATAATTAACTTCAGTCTCATATATATTAATTATATTAGAATTTAAAATTATCTCTTTTAGAAAAACACTCGAACAATCTGAACTATGACCAATATAGATAGTGTTTACATCTATATCATCTGATCTAAATACTTTTATATTATTTATCCTACCTCTTAATTCTATGGTTGATATATTATCATTGTAAATCACTTCAAAGGAATCTAACCTAGATAATTGATTTATAACTTTACCACTTGTTATTATCCAATTACAATATTCACCAATTTGATTTACAATTTCTTCTGGATTATTTCTTTTGAATATATTAAATAAACCTTTTTTGTAATACTTTAAGATTTCTTCTTCTGAAGATTCATTTATTGATTTTATAAATAGATTATCCAAAGACAAACCAATATCATTAATGATATCTTCTTTATCAAATTTATTAAATATGTGTGTTTGAATATTTAATTTATAGTTATTAGAATCAGTGACTTTGGTTAAAACAGAATTAACTTTCATCACCTTCACTATATCAACTTGAGCGGGATTGGTATCAACAAATAAAGTTTCACTTATTAAACCCTTTTGAGAAACTATCGAATCTCTTAGTATGTCATTTATTAAGTCTAGTTTGATACTCATATAGAGTTATTATAATTAGTTACCTAATTGTTGAGATCTTTCCTTAAATTTATCAGATATTTTACTGAAAATTTCTTTAGGAAATTTACCCTCATTAGCCATATATTCTGCAGTAACTGATCTAAGATGTGCTACTTCAGGCTTTGTAATTTTATTACAAGATTCTTGAACCATATTCATTAAAAGTTCTTCATCTTGACCATATGAGTTATATAAAGATTGAAGTTTATTTCTATGAGATAACATTTTATTCTTAGATTCTACTTCTTCAATTTTTTGATTAGCCTCATCTATTTTCTCATCAAGAACTTCCCAGTCTTTTAATGATGATTTAAGAGATTCTAATATTTTAGTTTCTTCTTTAAGTGATTTGCCTTTCAAGACATCCATCAAAGCTTCTAAAAACATTTCTTTACCAGCAATTTTAATATTACCAGCTCTTAAATATCTATCAATAGGACCATAAGTTCTAATAGAAAGAAGTTGTTCCATAAGGTTCAAAACTTTTGCCTTAAACATATCTTCTTCGTTTAATTGTTTAACTTCTACTTTAGGTTCTTCTGAAACCTTTGATCCTGATATATTACTGAATTTTTTCATATTTTTAGTATTAATTTATGTAGTATATATTAAAACATCAATCTGCTTTTTTATTTCTTAGAAATAAAAAAACCCACTATTTAAGTGGGTTTTAATTTATAAATTTAATTAGATTTTTTCTTTATATTCTTGAACATCTGTTCTTACTTCTTGTGAAAACTTTTTAAGTTCTTGCATCACTCTTCTAATTCGAGTTCCAGCTGTTTTGTTTCCCTTAACAAAAAACTTTTCAAAGTCTTCTTTTAAGTTAAAATTTTTACCATCTATCTCAACATCTTCGGTAAGTAACTTAACTAATTTATCATATTTGTCTAAGTATTCCATAATTATTTTTATTTTTTTATGAAGTATATATTAAAAATAATCTTTTCTTAGTCTAATTATTCAACATTGAAGTTCTTTCTTAAAACCTCAAAAGCTAAATCTCTTTGTTTATTAACATATCTAGTTGACCCAGATGTCTTAATAATACCTAGTCCATTCATAACCTTTAAGAAGTCTGTAATGTCTTTAGGCATAACTATTATATCATTTACCTTACACATATCAGCAATACTTTTATTAGCTGGTAACTTTTGATTCATTTTGGTATCTTCTGTGTAAACAATAGATAACATTTGTTCATAAAGCATCCACTTTTGATAGTTAGGATCTTTCTCAATAGAGTTTCTAAATTCTCTATATGAACGGAATTTATAATACTCATTAAAGTAAACACCCGCTAAGATTATTAACTCAATAAGTGTTGATATTAAAACAAACGCTAAAGAGTTTGAACTATTGTCTTTTTTCTTATCTTCTGTTTCAGCTCCGATTGTTGTTTCGTGTTCTTTAATTTTAGTAGCAAGTTCAGTTTTAATAACATTAACATCTCCTTCTAACTTAGTAATATCTGTTCTGAGAATATTTCTTTCTTCTTTCAGGTCCTTGATTCTATTTCTTTGAGAACGAGTTGGTGGTTGAATTGCTTCAAGGTCAGTTTGTTCTTTATCTTTAAGATCAAGTTTATCTTTATCAGCCTTAATCTCAGTTTGAACCTCAACAACTTTAGCATTGTAAATTGTTGTTAAACTATCAGCAAACTGATTTACTACTACTTTTTGATTTTCTTCAATAACGGCCTCTTTAGAAGAAAATTCTTTAGCACCGTGAATGGAAGCATAGAATGATGTACTAATAATAGCAACACTCAAAAGGAATAAAGGTAAAACATCTTTTGTGAATGCTTTAGCCTTTAAGTATTGAATACTAAATTTATCAAAGATATCTCTCTTTAATAATTCCAAACCACTCAACATAATAATAGAGGTTATAAGAACAACAACTGGGTTATTCTCAATAACACCACCTAATACTTTAGATAGTGCAAAGTAAGCTAAGAATATAGATGCAAAATGTCCAAAAATAGATAAAATCAACATTAATGAATTAATGTTTTTATACCCTTTATTGAAGTTCTGACCGTTTATCTTTTCTTCTAATTTTTTAAATTCGTTAATTTTCATTTTCATTTAGAATAATTTTTCCAGACCATCTTTCTTTGAAAGTTAGATTTCTGTTTTTCATAGTGGTAATGATATCATCTTTATTAATAATTTCACTCTTTAGATTACCAATTTGTAAATCTTTAGTTTTAATTTGACTTTCGAGAGTTTGAACATCTCCTTCAAGTTTTTGAACATCTCTATCTGATCTACCATTTAATATTCTATAAAAGTATCTCCATTTAGTAAGTAAATATTTTAACTCAGTAGGTGAATAATCACCTTCAAAGTCTGAAGTCATTAAGAATTCTAATATTTCATCATCTTTTAATTCCGATATCATACACTATATATTTTTTTTAAAAACCCATCTCATGAGTTTCCCTTGGTTTATTATTCCTTATTATATCCAAAACTCTCATTTTGTTTTTATATTTCTTGTTAAGACCAACATGGTCAGACAAATCACTTGATTCAATAGGTGATAACTCTGTAAACTCAACAACCCTGATTAGGTTATTACAATCTAATAAAGAGTGGTCTATTTCATCTTCATCATCAACATTGAATATTGTTATTATGTTTGCTTCTATTGAATCAGAAAGAAACCCATCAACCATTTGCATTAAATTATTAACAAACATATTTGATTTAGAGAAAGCATCGTTTAATAACATCTCACAGTCGTCAATTATAATAACCGGCTTTGAATACCTTTTTAAGAACTTTCTAAACTCTGAATTACTAATTGTATGTTCTACCATATTATTTGGTATGAAAATAACAATTCTATCAAGCTTACTTGCTAAGTAGTTAATAACTGATGTTTTACCTGTTCCTCTTTCACCGTGTAAAATACTTAATCCTTTAGTTGATTTTTTAATATCTTTAACTAACTTATTAATTTCTTTAGAAGTTTTCTTAGAGTAAAACATATCAAAGTTATCTATATCAATATCAGATGGATCAACTGGTTCTATTTCTAATCCATTTAGACCAATTGTTATTGTGTTTAATTTATTAGTTTCGTCTTCACAAAAATCAACTAAACACTCATTTAACTCTTCTATTATCAGTTGTATTTTCTCAAAGTTTGTTTCATCTGCATAAAAGAATGTTATTTCATTTATTATAGAGTTTTCGTGTGTTTTGTCTATTACAATATAAGAACAGTAAACTTTTTTATCTTCTATTTTAACAAACATTTTATCATTTATGATAAAGTCTTCTTCAGTTGGAAGAAATTCAGTGAATGAGTTTCTTTCTTGAATATGTTTAGACAAAGCTTCGTTGAAGTCTTTTGTTGAATAGGTGTTATGTATAACTATTTTATTAGGTCTTGTTGAGAATTGTTCCCAACAAAATAAGAAATCATTTAACTCTGAGTCATCTTTATTGATGTTTATGTTAAGATTTGGAGCGGATGTGGTTTTATTTTTCAAAATAAGAAATTTGATTTTATTTTTTTATATATAACATCAATAAAAGTTGTATATAAAATATGAAACAAGATGTGGATTCAATTCTTTTAGCAAATTGGTACTTTACGAAGTGTAAGATCGAAAGTAACTCATGTGCTAAAAAGACGGAATTAGCTAGAAAATACTTAGTTACTAAAATACAAAAAGCTTTGTTTGAAAGAGAAAATTCACAATCAAACAAAGCAATTTTTATTTTAAATAACGTTGAAATTAAATAGAAGGACCTTCAATTGTTGTGTCTATCTGAGGTCCGTCAACAGGGTTGATAGTCGGCATATTTTCAAACATACCTTTCTCTTGTTCTTGTTTAATTAAATTCATAATAAAATCTCTTTGCATTTTCTGAGTTTTCTCTTTT
>Ga0208133_1000803_pt1 | contig 11648 bp, 29 predicted proteins | sample ColrivemetaGS535_FD_187595 | JGI IMG/M metagenome (GOLD analysis project Ga0208133, IMG submission 187595) | Estuarine microbial communities from the Columbia River estuary, USA - metaG S.535 (SPAdes) (version 2) | ecosystem: Environmental > Aquatic > Marine > Intertidal zone > Estuary | place... | reverse complement strand
CATACCATTATCATAACCGTAATGTCAAATTTTCTGCATATAGATCTATATCCCTCTGCATATTTCAGGGATTTTGTCAATAGCCTCGTAAATGGCATATTTGGCCCACTTTGTCAATAGATTTTCGTAGAAAAATTCTGACAAATTCTGGCAGATTTTGATCACATTCTATTAGATTTAATATACATTCTATATCGATCTATATATATTATATTAGATTTGTTATAACTTTTCAGGGATTTTTATAAGCTGATCGTAAATAGAAAAATTTGCCCACATTTCAGGGATTCTAGATCATGTGTCGTAAAAGCAAAATGTTGCCCTCATTCCCACACATACAAAAATATCCACAGGCTGTGGATAAACCTGTGGATATCTTGGGCTATATCTGAGTAATACTTAGATTAATAGATGATCTGTTCGGTCAGATATATTATACTTGGTCAAATGGGTTCTTATCTATATCTGTATAACCAAAGGGTCTTGGTTCTACTTTTACCTCCCGCTTTATATTATATACAACGGATTTAGGTAATGTTAGATTATTTATAACATTCATTTCTTGATATGCTTTGATACATTCGTTTAGTTCATTTGCTAGAAGCAGACCTTCTGACGAAGTTCCTCTAACTCTTTGGAGATGATAGACCTTTGCTTGCTCACTGATAATATGAGCAACCATTTCCATTACTCGGTCAATGGTATACAATGGCTGTTCCGCCAAATATCTACCAAAGATAGCAGGGTTGAACCAATGGTCGTCTGCTAGATTTGCTAACTGTTCTGCTAGTTTAGTTTCTTGTGTCTTACTCATAGTCCGCCTTTCCTAACCCTCGATTATACCAAAAATAAGAGACGGGGTCAAGGACCAACGAAGCCCCAACCCCGTCCCTGGTTTTACTTAGCCTTCTTGACTGGAGTCTCAGCTGTAAATGTGATCCCCTTTGAAGCTGCCTCCTGTAGAGCTACCTTGGCTGCTCCTGAGAAACGTCCACGGACGCCTACTGCAATTCCTTGCTGCTTTAGATATTCTCGCTTTGTTGTCATGTGTTTGATCCTTTCTAGATCTGGTTTGCTTTAATTATATCAACTATCCACGAATTTGTAAATAGCACCGTAAACTTAAAATGTTGCCCTCAGTTGGACACATCTTCCATTCTATCTTTAATTAGTTTAGATATTAAATTGTGTGCTTCGATGTTCTCGGTTTCGCTGCCACCCCACAAAAGCTTTTGGGCCTTGTTGAGGACCTCATCGATATACTGATCACTCATCTTCATCTTCTTCCTCCTCATCGTCTTCAAACATTGTGTCGACAATGTATTCACGGTTCATCATCCATTCAAGGACATCGTCTTGATGTTGTTCGGCACCGTATTCCAGGGAGAACCCGTGGCCTGCAGATACAGCCTCACAGAGGTTGTCCCACATCTGGTCCATAGAAACTTTCTTTTTGTAGGTATCATCTTCCATTATGTTTTGAATTGTGGACCACGTCCATAACCAAACCATTGACAATCCAAGGTCGGTGGTATCAAGAATCTTTAAACATTCGTTGAGTTTATCTTTATCTTCAGGCTTCATATGCTAACTCCCTTTCATTCCATTCCGCTAATGTTTTGACAGTAAAGTCTTTCCCCAAATTATAACAGTAGAGCACAGCATCCGTCAAGGATTCAGTCTCATATATTGGGACAGATAAAGGTATATCTGTTTTATCATAGACTTCAAATAGATCGATTCCTCCTGGACTACAAGAGTATTCAACTTCCAGGATTTCTAGACTTGGCTCGTATGACAGCATTAGTGCCCGTCCTTTTTATTCTCTTCACGCACACCAATTGCGAATGACAAATCATATGTTAGTTTATATAACGCTGTTAAAGCGTCAAGGAAACCTTCACAGCGTGTGCGTTCCATTGAATCCATTGCTTCTCCTGATTCATCTTCAATCTCTTGGGCCTTCTCTAGTTCTTTCTCCCAAATAAGCATAAGGTTTTTAAGTTCCCCGTGCATTATATCTAATCCATTAATATCGTAATTGACCATACGTTGTAGATGTGGAGGTAGTCCAATATCTTCAGGTGTCATTTCTTTGCCCCTTCTTTAAATGCAACCTTGTAAATCTCTACAAGGCGCTCATAGACCGCTTTGGCTGCTTCGTCCTCATTGGACATTGCTGCTTCAAAGTAAATGATTTGGTCGGCTTGGTCCTGCAGGTCTTCCTTTACTTCTGATGATAGTTTCATCCATATACCCTTTCGTTAGATTCATTCATTATATCAGTCGCCACTGACAAAATGTGCCTGGTATTTTCAATCTCTGCTTGCTTGACTCTATAGAAGTGATGACCATTTACATAATCAATCTGTTCTAAGTCTTGTTCTAAACTAATTAAATGTATCTTTAGATACTCCATAAACCTTGATGACTTAGTCAAAGTAGCCCTCCGCCCATAGTCCCTGGAGGAAACTGTTTGCCATTTCTAAATCATTCCTTAGTTCTGTCTTATCCATTAAATCGGACGGGGTCCGAAGATAGAAAAGCTTAGCATCGTGTATAGCGTTAATCATTCTATTTAGATCGGATTCTGTATAGCCTAAAATATTACTACCCCCAATTCATTATCTTGTGGTGACTTTGACATTTCTTGTGCTTCCCCACATTTGCAGGTATAGCGGTGCCAAAATGGAGTCCATTCCCATTTGTGTTTATGACTCATAGTAGAAACTCATCTCCCTCTATGTAGCCATAGTATTCGTTATACTGTTGTTTTAATTCATCTGAGGCAAATCGCATAAACATAAATTCAGCATATGCCTCGCCTTCATCTAAATTATTTGCAGACCATTGGTCAAATAGTTCTTCTCCAATTTCCTGTTGAATAGCGCCTGTAATATGTTCTGCTATTGTGTCTATAAATTGCTCAGCCATTTAGTGCCTCTTCCTGTGTGTAGGTTTTAATAGGTGGTGTGTCCTTATGGTCTTCACATTCTTTCATAGCCTCTTCATCTCTCCAACAGCCTTCTGCACATTCTGAGCAGAATTCACCGCAGTCATTTTCACAATAACTCATTGTGTCAAAAGACTGGCAAGCATAGCAACGGTTCTCATATTCTAATAGTTCTTTTACTTCTCCACGGACAATCTCGTATTCCCCACCCCAGCCTGTTTCTTCTTCATACTCTAATGTAAGCAGGCAGTTAGGAACAAGATTAGATAGTTTAGTTAGAATAGTTACAGCAGGTGACCAAGCAGTTTCATATTTATAGATAACCCAGTTGTCATCACCTTCTGATTTATATTCAAGCAATTCTGTATTTGGATATTTGTCATCATCTGATACGGCTACATCCCATTTAGTTCCCCAATTAGAATTATTCCAAGAATACCAATCCTTCTGAGTCTTAGCAAACTCAACAGATTTGCGGAACCAATCAGGGTCATTCTGAATATCTATATCTCCACGATTAGGCTGGCAGGCATACTCTTCATCAGTAATACCTTCATCTTTATATGAGTGGATATTAAAGAAAGCAAAGACAGGATTAGAATACTCAACTACTTTAATTTTGGTGGGGAAACCCATAGTAGAGATATCACCCATACCATATGTCTCTTGTGCTAATGTAAAAGGCTTATTCAATCTATCTTTAATCATATCTACCTCAGACTTAGGTCCTTGGATAGTTAATGTGTTGTAACACCAATTTGGCATTTTATATCCTTTCGTTGATATGTTCTTATTATAGACTAGACCACTGACATTTGGAATAGTATTTGGGTGTGTTTCACACCACATTTTATTCAGAATGTGGTCAAGATCACAAAATTCTAGGGCTTTTTATATTGACCTCGTAAAAGAGATATGATACCCTCATGTCTTTGTGGGCAAAAAGAAACCCCCAGCTTATAGCTGGGGGGTATGAATATGGCTGCTGATTTCCAACGAAAGAAATAAACCGCTTTACTTAGCACCTGGCCCGTAGACTAAATAGATGCACCATTTCATTTCTATATTAAAACCAGGACCAAGGTCCTTGGATTAATTATACCATACTTGGTTGACTGGAATACTTAGCAACAAATGCATCCAGCGATTGGCTGAAGACCTCTGTCTGCAGGTCCGCTTCCATTAAGGTAAACGTTTTATTGGACCAGTCGATTACAGGGACCTTGTGCTCGTTGTCGCCTAATTCATTTACATTTAGGCCCCAACCTGTTTCGCTAGCCCATTCCTCATTTACCAATTGGCTAACACAGATACGTGTAGCATATGATTCATCGGACCAGCGTGGACGTGCCTGCTCCACAGCATTGGCTAGATTCTCTAGCATTCGATGTCCAGCCCAGTGGCCGTATAGAAAGATTGTATCTCCCTTACGGTCTTTAAAACCAAAGTTTGCTCTATCGCCCATTTTATTCCGCCGTTTCTAGTATAGGTGCCGCTTCTTCTATTTTGTTTAATTCTATCACTTCGTAAGAGACCTTGTCAAGGGCCGCTTTGTTCTTATTGAAATGGTGCCCGCAAAAGAAAAGCTCGCCATCCATAAGTTTAATTAGATACATTGCCTGTGCCGTGCTGCATTGATCACAACCAATCCAGCGATTTAGATCTTCGGTTGTCATAGTGACCCACCTTCAATCATTTCTGAAAGACGGTCAAGAATCCAAGAGTCGATGTCAGCGATATCAATCTCTGCCAACTTCTCCATAATCTCTTCACGAGCAAACTTATACCCGTCCTCAAAACCATCCTTGTAATCTGACATTATTTCTCCTTGTATCCTGTCGCTTCTCTGTCTGACCAATATGATTCGGATAAATTATACTTGTCACGAATACGACTTACTTTCTCAATACTACCAGTTCCAACATTGAATGTCAACGGTGGCATAAATTCTGGGTCGAGCCCTGTGATTTGTGCATCCCAATAAGCCATCTCAAGAGATAGCCTATCGGGAGCAGTCAACTCGAAATACATTAGTTCTCACGAACATTCGTAACTTCAGTATCGATAACTTCAATGTTACCGTTCTGTGAATCAACGCTAAGGTTATCGTAGATTTCTGATTCTACATCTGTATCGTAGTCAGCAAGCAAATCCAGTTCCATAGTTCCGCTAACTTCAATTGTTGCAGACCATTCAATTGTTCTAGTTAGAGCAATGTCAAGCGCTTCAGCAATAGAACGAAGTGTTTCTTGGTCGTCTGAATCGCCATATGCTTCAGTAATAATATCTTTTACTGAATCAATCTTGCCTTGGAGAACTGCGTTGTGCTTAGAGTTCTGACGAGAATTGTGCAAGTCCCATTCAATGCTGGTAACCTTATCTGTTGCGTATTCTGCATCAGAGTAACCACGGATTACTTTGTAGGTAACCAATAGGTTAGGGTTGTATGTATCAGGCACGGTTGTGCTTATTGTTGCATCTTCCATTTGTTCCTCTTTCGTTGGTAGGGGTGAATCTGTATACGGTATTGTAGCATCTTCCACTGACAATAATGTGCAATTGGTCCCACATCTGCATGTGAGGTCCATCACACCGTTTGGCCATCCATAGCCATCTTTAAATGTGTATTCGATTAATGCGTCACAGTCGCTTGTGCACACCCAGGTATACTTCTGATACTTTGTCATCCGAGTATTGTAGCAGGTGCCACTGACATCTTGGACTGCCATAGGGAGCAGTTGGAGTCAAGGCGGGAGCCAAAGACTCTAATGTAATCTGATACATCTTCTTTAAATATAGTCTGACAAGACTTAACAGTATCTACAGAGATAAAGACACGTCCATTCCATAGACCCATCTGTCCGATATTGGTAGGGATTTCCAGGCAACCATATGTATCTTGTTCCCAGCCTACACCTTCAGAACATAGGACCGCATACTTAGGATCCCCGAAAACGTTCTTCTCTTCTAATTCAATTAGTAATAGGTTATCAACTGTGCATTCGCTAAATTCATTGCTATATTGTACACGGTAGATATCGTTTGCAATCTTAGCAAGCTTTTTGCCATCCAGGACATTGCCTGAGTAGCCCTTCATACGTTCTGCCATTTTTACCTCTTTCGTTGTTGTATATGGAGTATTGTACACGACCCCACTGACATATGCAATAGATTTCAGGGGATTTTTTATGTGAGTCGTAACACAGTTTTAGTTCCCTTAATACTGCGGGCGTCTCACATATTGATATGCGACCCATAACGGACTTGAACCGTCGGCCTCTACCGTGACAGGGTAGCGCTCTAACCAACTGAGCTAATGGATCAAGAAAAAATTGTGAGCAGTTTTAAATCTTGCTCAGGATTTATTTATTTAGAAAGCAGAAACCAATTTCTTGATTTTGTTTTTCTCAGCAGTTAGAATTGGGTCAAAGCCTGATGCACCCGCCATAAGTGTTTCAGAATTGCCACGACCTGAACGATAATAATCAAGGCGCTCAGTTAGTGCATTGAACGCACCCCACTTAGTTCCCTTGATGTTAGCGTTAGTTGGTGAGTTATGATAAAGGTCATCAAGTAGCACGACCTTGTTCTCCCACTTAGTAAGAGCAACCTTCGCTGCATCTTTATCTGGCTTAGGATAAATTGTCTGAATCAACTTAGAGAATTCAGCATCAGTAATTGCCTGAGAGTAGAGAGCCTTAGCCTCAACTTCGAACTCATCAAAGTAACCAAGAGCAAGCCCAAGAGTTTCACGAGCAACTTGAATGCGCCCGTCTACAGATTGTGTATGACGAATCTTGAATGATTGCTTAGCATTACGCATTGCAAGGTTCAATGTTTTGACATACAACACGAACAGGAGTAACCGCTGCTTGAACGGCAACAGAACCATCGTGTGAAGTCCATACAATGAGATAAAGTTTTGTCTCATCGTTAGCGCCTTGTGGGTCAAGAACCATTGTGCGTGGAATGTCCACAGTTCCGAACACGACTTTGCCCTTCTTTAGTGAGCCAGCAGATTCCCAACGGCAATCAGCATTGGCATCGTGAATTGCATCAGCGAATGCAAATAGTTCCTCATTCTGCACTGGCTTGTAACGCTTGCCAACAGTTGCGAGAACATCAGTTCCCTTATTGAATGGGTTATCACGAATAACCAACTGAGCCTGAGATACATCATTCCAAGATTCTGAAATGTGGTCGGTGAGTGGAGATAAGCGAACATTCCAATTTGCTAACTTTGCCTCTTCAAGCATTGTTGCAGTTGTAACTTCCTCATCTTTTGTAAAGATGCGATTTGCTAGGTTGTGCCAAGCAGGTGCGCCACGAAGTGCGAATGCAACTTCGCCGTTTTCCATTTCTAGATTATGAGCCATTATTTTTTACCTTTCGTTTGATTAGTTGTAAGTATAACAGACCCCACTGACATTGTCTAGGATTAGTTACAATATGTCCGAATTGATCAGTGTGAGTAATCTCACAGAATTTCAGGGCTTATCCACAGGTGGCCGTAACGCTGTGGATAACCCCTCACCATTGGGGGCCGAGCTTGGGATTAACTCCCAAACTCGATCCTCGAAGCCTTGCTTAGTATTTGCTTATTGAAGTTCACAATAGATTCATCAAGAAACATTGCGGTTGTTTTCTTTTTCTTTACGTTGTCAAACACGTAAGCATTTATTTTGCCGCTGAATTTATTTAGATTACTAAATACTAATTCAGTTAAGTATTCTTTATCCACGCCTTGCTCTGAATAAATTGTTACATCATTGAGTTTGTTTGCGTCATAGATTTCGACACGATAGCGATTTGCCATTTGTTTTGCCTTTGTTAGTAGTTTCCCGAAGGAGAGCAGTTTGGCGACATACTCAGGTCGTTTGGGTTCAGGTGTCTAGACTTTGTGTGCTAACCCCCCAAAATCTATTTAGAGATACTTAGCAATCTGCTTCATTGTAGAAGCATTTACTGTTTCCTCATCTGTCATTTTGAGAATTGTGAGAGCATTTGTAATGTCCTCTTTCATCTCACGATACTGGTGCTGATGGATAACCTCAAAATCCTTTTCAGGTTCAGCAGGGAAGCCACCCTCTTTTGTAATAATGTCAAAATCAACATTGAGTGTGTTGTTCCATTGACGATAGTTTGTGCGAAGGTTCTCAGCCTTTGAGAAGTTAGCGATAGCCCACTTACCAATTTCCTTGCGCCACGCTTCTTGCGCCTTGCCGAACTTTGCTTCCTTTGCGGTCTGTGTGTTGTAATCATTTTCTAGTTTAGCAAGAGTGCCTTCTAGTGCCTTGATTACTTTGCTTGTTGCGACCTTTACTGTGATTTGTCTTGACATTTTTTCCTCTTTCGTTGGTTGGTTGTTGTTATGGATAGTATAGCAGGGGGGTCTGACATTTCCACCCGAAGGTGGAGAGTTCTTACTTACGACATTGGACTAGATACTCTCTAAACTGTCCCTGTTTCGTTTTAGGTTATGCGCCTAAAAGTGTCTTAGCAGATACTGAAGTCCAGCGAGTTTCTTTGCTAGGCATTTCTAGCAAGACACGCACCGAGCCAGATGCTTGTGGGTGTATCTCTTTGATAACGCCCGTCTTTTTTGACTTTAGGGTGGTGAATAAATCGCCAACCTGATACAACTTGTCGTTGATTGTCATTTTTGCCTCTTTTCTGTGTAGGTGGTAAGTATAACATTGGGGTCTGACATTTGTCTAGCCCTATCTCAGTATTTGAGAAACTTATTGTGTGACCTTAGTCACTATCTTGTAGCCAAGCGTGGAGGTGGTGCTGGTCAATTATTGCGTGAGCGGGTGCGAACTTCTCTCCACGATAAAATACGCCTTCAGGCATTTCGATCAGCCTATCTGAATCTTCTTCCCACCAAGCGTCAATAGCCTCGATGCAAGGTTGCACCATAGATAGTGGAACGGGCGGGTAATGATTACCCCGTAAGTGATAAGCGATACCTTGTTCTAAATCGAACTCGCTTGCTAAATCTAGCGCAGTGTTATTTCCCATTGTTAGTTTCCTTCCGCAATAGTTACTTCAGCCCAAGTGTTATTTTCATTAGCAAGTGGTAATACATTAGACATACCAAGTGCGTGTAGTGTTGCTTCCTTGCACATTTGCTTTATTGTTGTTTCGTCAAGCGCAATTAGCGCAGGCAATAAACTTGCAGGAATTTTATCCAAGTCAATAATTGCCTCGAATACTATTGTGTGTGGAACTTTCATTAGATTAGACATTTGCTACCTTTCGTTGGTTGATAAGAGTATTTTACACTATGCCACTGACATTACCTAATCCATCCTCGGCGTGTCGCAGCTTTTGTGATAATACTCACAATTTCAGGGGTTGTGGATAACTCTCGTAACCCTGTGGATAACCCCCTACATATAGGGGCCGAGCTGACAATTGTCAACTCGACACGCCGTTATTCTTTCTCCCAACGATAGGGCACATCATCTTTACCGTCATGATTATTATCAACCTTGGCACCACGCCACACGTACATGGCTAGCACAATTGGTGAGCACAAGAATGCAATTAATATAATTGCAATTGCAGATCCGATCATGTCGGTCATTATTTTTTACTCGCAGAAAATCTAACATCCGCTTTTCCATAAACGCACAAGCCACACGATACGCAGGCGGACCCAGCATTGCTAATAAGTGGAATTGATTTCATATTCTCAGGACACTTAGCGCCAGGCTTGCCAGTCAATTCTTTCATCGTGCTTTCAGTTACGGCGAATGTCTTCCCTAAGTAGGCAAGACGAATTCCCTCATTTACTTTTAGTTCGTGGCCAATATCTTTATTATCATCATCCGTGGAATAATATAGTGAGAGATTAGAGACATCTTTTAGAATAAGAGCCGCTTCTTTCACACGTGTGTAAACCCAAAATTGAATGTCGGGATGATTTTCAATAATTACTTTCCAGGCATATGTATAAGTATCATTGAAGAAGTCCCCGTCCCAGTGGATACGGAATAACTTAGGAGCGTCTTTCTTTTCACAATCGGCGATAAATTCTACAATCATCTCATCTAATAGAATAAGCATTGTATCCATATCGGCATTGCGTAGCAATTCCCAATTGTGTAGCAGATTAGTTTTTACTCCAGGGAATAACTTTTCGAGTTTTCCTGCGTAGCAAACGCTTTCACAAATACTAGTGGCACCAGGGCACGAGTAAGCCTTCCCAGCAGGTAATCCGAAAGTGTTGGCAATTGCTGCTTGCTTTCCATTTTTTGTGACAAGGTTAGCCACCTTTCTATCGTTAGAGCGTTTCAGTTTCATAGGGGTAATTATAGCGGTTGGGTCCGACATATTAGTAGTCCTCATCCATACCGTGGCCAGCAGACGCAAGGGCGTCGCTATCGGACCAGCCTATAGTTTCAAAGAATTCCATTTCCTCAGACGCATAGCATTCAGCGCATATATAGTCATCGCCATAAATTTCATATTCTGATTCAGTTTCAAAAGTTTCCTGAGCGCCACAAATTTCATAGTTCAGGCAAGATACAATAAATAGTTCCATTATGGACCTCTTTCGTTGGTTGAATGGCAAGTATAGCAGAACCGACTGACATATTCCAATCCTGCCGCAAATTTCCAGGGTGTTTTTGATCACACCCGTAACGACACGCCCGACCCCGTGCCTATGGGGGCGAGCTGCATAGTTATGCGTTACTCTGAATATTTATTCTTATGTTTGATCTTGCGATTATATTTTTTCTTATTGCGAACAGGTTGCGCCGCATTACTGCGACGCAATTCCTGAATTCGCTTTACTTTATCTTGAAGTGAAGTTAGGAACATTGTATCCACTCGCTTCGTGAAATCGCTTTACATCAAATCTAGGATTATCAACCGCAAACATTTGAGCAAAATCATTTACGATTTTAGAAAATAAAGCGGGGTGCGTTTTATCGCTGGCATACTTTAGAATTTCTGCGGTTGCGACATAGTCCTTGCGTGTCATCATTTCGTTACCACCATTCCGTTACGATAAAAAACTTTTGTGTAGCATTTCAATGCTGGTGTGTAAATATTTACAGTTGAGTATTCGTTAGCCATTCCCCAATCGGTGAATGAGAAAAAAGATTTCCACGCTTCGAATTCGTCCTCGTAGTTTGCAGACCAATGAGGGCTTTCCTCAAAGTCATACTGGCAAGTTACTTTATACATTAGTTTCCCTTTCGTTAGTTACGCATTTACATTGTGTTATTACTATTGTATCAGTTGCCACCGACACAATGGCGAGAGTATCGCAATTATCGCAAATCCACATTCCCGCTACCTGAGTCATTCGGCACACTCACATTCTTTTGAGTAATCAAATTCGCAAAAGTAGCAACCCATAATTTCGCCGTGTGCTTTACAAGAGTAGCGGAATTGACTTTCATCACAACACATAAAAAGTAAATCGTGAATTAGATAAAATTCGTTTTGGTCAATTACATCAGATGAAAAACTTTTCATTTATTCACCGACCTTTACTGCGATTGTTGCGAATTTATTTCGCAGACCGCCTGTGCGAATTTCGATTAGGAACGCTTCAGTTTTATCGCCATACCAAATTTCAGGGCGAGGCTTAGCGGATACAATTTCACCAGCAAAGTGGCGATTGCGTGAGCGGTAGTTTTGTCCTACAAGTAGGCTTTCGATTGTGTAGAGTTTGGTA
>Ga0208133_1000799_pt1 | contig 11676 bp, 9 predicted proteins | sample ColrivemetaGS535_FD_187595 | JGI IMG/M metagenome (GOLD analysis project Ga0208133, IMG submission 187595) | Estuarine microbial communities from the Columbia River estuary, USA - metaG S.535 (SPAdes) (version 2) | ecosystem: Environmental > Aquatic > Marine > Intertidal zone > Estuary | place... | reverse complement strand
AATAAATACACAAGGAATATCTCCGAGAGATTATATTATTGAAGAAGGAGGAAGTGGATTATTAATTAAATTTATAAAATCACATTTTGAATTTCAATTGGATAATGATGATTATATTGAAATTCACGGAGATATAGAAAAATATGCTTAAACAATTTAATTCAAATGCCAGAAAACTAAATAGGATTATACCAAAAATAAATCCTAATAATTTGGTGTCTACCGATTTGACTGGAAGTTTAGCAAATATAGAAATTCCAACTAATACTAAATTTGAATCGAAAACTCGTTCGAACCCAAATCCTATAAAACTTATAAATAATAAATCTAATATCAAAGATTTCCATTCAGAATTATTAGATTATAGTGCTAGAAAAGCAGAACGATATGTTGATGATTTTGATAATGTAGCAAATACATTAACGATATATAATGTAGTATTGGATTACGGAACGGAGGGAGCATCGCCTAATAATTTTGAAATATTAGTATTTGGTTTACATATTCCAGGAAACTTTACAATTAAAGAAGTTGGAAACGATGTAGTAATAACATTGAATGATAGATACATCGATTTTGATAATGTAACTATTAATGATATTTATGTTATAGGTAAACTTTTGGAATTAAATTTAGATACCGAAGATTACTTTGATTTAAGAACTGAAAATGATGATAATATAATATTATAAAATGGCAAATAAGAGCAAAAAAATATCGGAATTACCTTCGTTGGATATCGCAAGTTTAGATACAACATATGTAGTTGGTATATCTGGTAGTACCACATATAAAATTTCAGTAAATAAATTAACATCTTCATTAGATACTACATTTGCAAGCGATTTAGTAACCGCTGCATTGAGTAGTTCATTGGATGGCAAATTATCAACATCATCTTTCAATCAATATACTGCATCATTTACGGCATCGGTTGCAAGTGGGACTATAAGTGGTTCATCGCAATTGACAAGTTCATATGACCAAAGATATGTAATTAGTGGTTCAATCACTCAAACGACATGGGATAATATTGCAAATAAACCAAACGACATTGTAAGTTCATCAACACAAATATCAGACTTAGGATTTGTAACAGGTTCATATACTACAATAAATTCATTCAATAGTTTAACACAATCTTTCAATTCAATATCACAATCATTTAATGTTATTAGTGGTAGTGTTGGAACGGTTGATTTTAGTGGAATCAATTCAGTTACAGAATCATATTTGGCATTTACACAATCATATACAACTGATAGTTCATCTTTTAATAATAGAATAACAACTGAAAAAAATAGAATAGATGCAATTTTATCTGCATCAAATGCAAATAGTGATACTTTTGCAGAAGTTGTATCTTTGATAAATTCAGTAGATTTGACAAATGATAATGCATTTGCAACATTCTATACTGCAAGTAATGCAAGAGTTACTTCATTAGAAAATGCAACTGGTTCTTATTTAACATCATTAAGTGGAGCAATAAGTGGGTCAGGTCAAATTAGTGACTTGGGATTTGTTAGTGGTTCTTACGAAACAACAGGTAGAGGTATCATATCTTCATCTGCTAATTTAGTAACTACATCATCTTTCAATTCTTATACCGCAAGTATTTCAACTGCAAGTTTAGTAACATCTATTTCAAATTTAAATTCAGCAACATCATCGTATTTGACATCATTGAGTGGAGCAATAAGTTCTTCATCTCAATTAACATCATCATTTGATACAAGATATGCAATTAGTGCTAGTTTTGTTAGTTCATCAAATGTAACATCCATACAAACTATAACATCGGCATCATACGCAGCATTGACACCGGTAAGTGGAACTCTTTACATTATAATAGGATAAGTTATGCCAAAGTTTGGAGATGCAACCGCAATACGTTTAAATGGAAATAGTGCTACAAAAGCATATCTAAATAATAATCAGATTTGGCCTATCAGCAATGGCATTCAATCTGTTTCATCTGGTTTAGAATTATATTATGACCCATCTAACCCATCTTCGTATGCAGGTAGTGGAACTACTCTTTATGATTTATCACCAAGTGCGGTCAATGCTTCAATTTCAGGTAATCCAACAGATAGTGGTAATTGGTTTACATTTACTGGAACACAAAACATACAAACAGGAAATTTAGCAGGTTTATATTCAGGTTGGCAACATAGTTTAGAAGTATGGTTTAGTCCAAGTGCAGGCGGTGCAGTATTTAGTGATACTGGTACTGGCCCTACTAATACAGGTTATCACGCCACAGGGTTAGAAGTTTATCAAACAGGCCCATTTTATAATGCTAACGCTATGTTATGGAGTAGTGCAGGTGTTACTCGTGTAGGAGGAGGTATCCCCACACTCAACAATTGGTATCAACTTGTAAGAGTGTATAATGGTTCTAATCTTGCATATGCATATTTAAATAAAGTTAAATCATCGGATACTTCAATTAGTTGGATTCCACCATCACCGGGATGGTATTTAAATTTTGGAGCATCAGAAACTACGAAATTTGCAAATGGAAATGCATTTCAAGGTAAGCTTGGTGTAGTACGATTATATAATAGAGTATTGTCCCAATCGGAAATAAATCAAAACTATGATGCAACAAAAGCATTATACGGATTATCATAAAGAAAGATATTTATAGGATATGGCAAACTTAATAAGATTAAAACAAATAGAAAGTGGTTCGGCACTACAAACATCAGCACAAATCGGAACAGATATAAGTGGTTCGGTTATTGGTATTATTAGTTCATCATTGAGTGGAGCATTATCTATACTTGCAACCGATGTAGAAGTTGCAGCAATAAGTGCATCAATCGCTGCAAGTATTAATGTAGTAGCCGCTGGGGTGGGGCTTGTAACAACTGCATCTTTCCATTCTTACACTGCATCTTTAGGAGATACATTTGCAACGGATTTAGAAGTTTATCTTACTTCTTCAAACATTATTGACCAGGGAGAATTTTAATTAATTAAAATTGATATTTATAAACAATAAAGTAAATTAAGAATAATATAGATGGCTCAGTTAATACAACATAAAAGGGGTAGATTAGAAAGATTATCGGTAATTACGGGCTCTTTACAAAAAGGAGAAATCTTAATTGTAACCGGTTCATCTAATATTACCTCATCAAATGGTTCGTCTATTTTATTTGCAGCAACCGAAAGTGGTTCGGTTCAAGCTACCAATAGATTTATAATTGGAAGTTCTGCACCAAATGTATTTCCTGAATCTACTTATGGTAATTTAGTAAACGGAGTTCCTTATTACGATAGTGGTAGTGGAACTTTATATTTGTTAGGAAGCGATGGCAATACTCCAATCAACTTAACAGGTAACATTAATACATTTAGTTCTTCGGTTGCAACCGCATTTTCGGCAAGTAATGCGAGTATAGCAAGTGTGACTGGTGATTTTAGTTCATCGGTAGCTCAGACATTCGCAACACAAAGTTTAAACTTATCAAATTTAAGTTCTTCTATTTCACAATCTATTATCGATATAGTTAGTGCATCATTGAGTAGTTCTTTATCAGTTATAGCAACCGATATAGAAGTTTCAATTGTTAGTGCATCATTATCATCATCGCAAGCATTAATATCATCTTCAATTAGTACATCAATTGCAGAAACTTTAAGTGGAAGTGCGGCATCGATTAGTACTTTAAGTTCATCGGTATCTGCTTCATTGGCAAGTTTAAGTGCGAGTAGTGGATTTATACAATATGTAACTAATAGTGTTCAAAATCTAACGGGAATTGAGGTAGCAGACTTTGATAGTAATACCGCAGTAACATTTGTAGATGGGGTTCTTAAATTTATTTTTGGAACACCAACCCAACCATCATCAGTAGCAGCATCCACAACCGGATTTGCAACTGATAGATTTAATAATGTAAATGATGGGTATTCGGTTAATGGAAGTTGGAATAATCAGGGATATACATTAGTAAGTGCATCTTTATACGAAGGAGCAACTCTATTAACGCAAGTTGGTAGTGGAACATCTTTAACATATAGTACAACCACATCAGGTTCTCACACATATAGATTGGAATATACGGCAAGTTCTCCGTTGGATAATAGTTTGTATAAAACATCAACTACTACAACAGGAACAGTATCTAAATCCAATCCAGCGGCACCTACTTTAACTGCAACCCCATCGGTTCAGTTAGGTTCTACATCAAATCAAATAGAACAAGGTGCAACGGGTAGTATTTCATTTACATCATCTTCGGCAAATCCTTCTAATAGTTGGAATTTGACAAGTTTAACTACAAACGTAGCATCACCATATTCAGTAACTAACGCAGCAACGGGTTCTACTTCAATTAGTATAACCGCAACTGCAAACTACGCATCTCCAACGGGTGATAATAATCCTGATTTAACAACAACATCAACTGCAACTACTACATATACAAAAATTAGAAGTTTAAGACATGGTGCAAGTTCAGCAACATCGTTTACTGCCGGAGAATTAGAAAACATTGGAGCTTGGGATACTACATTGGGTGGAACGATAGGAACGATTATAAAAGGTACAACCACCGCAAGTGGTCAATCGGTAACAATTAGTTGGACAGGGGATAAATACCATTATATAGTATTCAATAGTTCTCTATCAAACTTATCAAATATTACGACAAGCGGATTTGGTGTATTGGGTTCATTTAGTGTGACAACGGTTGGACAATATAAAGTTTACAAATCAAACACACTACAAGCGGGAGGAGCAGGAAGTAGCATAACATATATATTAACATAAATAGAACGATAAGAAATGGCAATTATATTACCTGGCGGTTTTAACATAACAAATAGTGACCCGGTCGATGCGAGATTTAGTTTAGCAGACCAATCGGCACGTTATGCATTGTCATTGGCTAATGTATATGAAGGATTGCAAGTTTACCAACAAAGTGATAATACAATTTGGGTACTAACTGATACGGCAAATGTAGGAAATTCAAATGGTTGGATTCAATTAGTAATAGGTAGTTTGGAAGGAAATTTACCAACAGGCGTTATAAGTAGCTCTCAGCAAGTAATTGATATAATATTAAACAACTTTACTCAATTTACACAATCAATTGATAACACTTTCGCAACCGACCAGGAGTTATATGTTACATCTTCTAATTTAGATGCAGGAGAGTTTTAATATAAAAATAAAAAATATATTAGAATAACATCTACTTTAGTTGTCGGTTACATAAAAAATTAATATTTATAACGGAATAGCACATAATAGCGCAATAGAATAATAAAATAGAATAACCAATCCAAAAATATGGCACAAATCATTAGACACAGACGTGGTAGTTTAGAATCCCTTTCAGCAGCAACGGCATCGTTCCAAAAAGGTGAATTAATAATTGTATCTGGCTCATCAAACCTAACCACAACAAATGGTGCTGGTATGGTGTTTGCAGCTACCGAAAGTGGTTCAGTTCAAGCAGTAAATAGATTTTTAGTTGGAAACGCCGCACCAAATGTATTTAGTTCATCTACTTACAATGGGTTAGTTAAAGGTGTTCCTTACTATGCAAGTGGTAGTTCAACTTTATACTTACTTGGTTCTGACAAAAATGATATTCCAGATTTAACGGGTAACATTAGTAACTTTAGTTCATCGGTAGTAACTTCTTTTTCAGCAAGTAATGCAAGTATTACTGCATTATCTGCGAGTGTAGCAAATGTGACTGGAAACTTTAGTTCTTCAGTTGCACAAACATTTACAACTCAAAGTGCTAGAATCGCCGCATTAGAATCATTTAGTGGTTCTCAATTAACTCAAAATACTGCATTAGCAACTATTACGGGTTCTTTGATTGAATCCGCATCAACTGCAAAAACTACAAATGATTCACAAGGTGTTTCAATAACAAATTTAAACTCATTTAGTGCAAGTGTAAACACTTCAGTAGCAGCATTAAATAGTTCATCTGCATCTCAACAAACATCTATTGATGCATTAAATAGTTATACTTCTTCAAATACATCAACAACTGCATTAAACTCATTTACTGCATCGGCAGCAGAAAGGTTTACTGAAATAGGTGTAGTAAGTGGAAGTTTAATAGCATCAGCATCAGCAGCTAAAACTACAAATGACTCACAAGGAGTTTCTATAACAAATATAAATTCATTTACATCATCAGCAGCAGAAAAGTTTACTGAAATTGGAGTTGTTAGTGGAAGTTTAATAGCATCAGCATCAGCAGCTAAAACTACAAACGACTCACAAGGTGTAAGTATTACAAATTTAAATACAACCTCTGCGAGTGTAAATACTTCAATTGCAGAATTAAATACATATTCATCTTCATTAAAACAAGCATTTACCGCAAGTGGTGTTAATGTAACATTTAGTGGTGATGTAACTATTCCTGGTAACTTTACAGTTAGAGGTACTCAAACTATTGTAGATTCTACAACTGTTCAATTGGGTGATAATATTATTGAATTAAACGGAAGTGCAGCTGCAAATGGTGGATTGTATGTAAAAGATTCAACCAATCCAAACACCGCAACAGGTTCAATAATTTGGGATTCTACAAACGACTATTGGAAGGCAGGAGCTAAAGATGCTGAATCAAAAGTATTATTAGCAGGTGGAGATAGTGTAGTTAGTGGTTCATCACAAATTACCATCTCATCAACAACCGGGTTTGATACATATAGTGGTTCGGTATCCGCATCATTCGCATCAGTAATTGCAAATGTAGGTTCTGGTGTTGGAGTTTCTATAACAAACTTAAACTCATTCAGTTCTTCTACATTAGGTAGATTAACAAATATAGAATTATTTAGTTCTTCGGTTGAAACCAAATTAACTGAAATTGGTGTTGTTAGTGGTAGTTTAATTGCTTCCGCATCAGCAGCTAAAACTACAAACGACTCACAAGGTGTTTCAATAACAAATTTAAATTCATTCAGTTCTTCAGTATTAACTCAATTAACTGAAATTGGAGTTGTTAGTGGAAGCTTGATTGCATCGGCATCGGCAGCTAAAACTACAAATGATGCACAGGGTGGTAGATTAACTAATTTAGAAACAACATCTGCAAGTGTAAACACTTCAGTAACGGCATTAAATAGTTCATCAGCATCTCAACAAATATCAATTGATGCATTAAATGTTGTAAGTGGCTCAAATTTAACTAGATTAACTAACTTAGAAAGCACATCAGCAAGTGTAAATACTTCAGTAACTAATATTAACTTATTTAGTTCATCTGTATTAACGCAATTAACTGAAATTGGCGTTGTTAGTGGAAGTTTAATCGTTTCGGCATCAACTGCAAAAACAACGAATGATACACAAGATGGTAGATTAACAAATTTAGAATCTAAATCTTCAAGCGTTGATATATCGGTAGCAGCTTTAAATTCTTATACATCTTCTAATACTTCTACAACCGCATTAAATGCACATACGGCATCAGCAAATGAAAGATTTACTGAAATCGGTGTAGTTAGTGGAAGTTTAATAGCATCAGCATCAGCAGCTAAAACTACGAATGACTCGCAAGGTGTTTCGATTACAAACATAAACTCATTCAGTTCTTCAGTATTAACACAATTAACTGAAATCGGTGTAGTTAGTGGTTCATTGATTGCATCAGCATCGGTAGCCAAAACAACAAATGATTCACAAGGTGTTTCAATAACAAATTTAAATTCATTTAGTGCAAGTGTTAATACTTCGGTAGCAGCATTAAATAGTTCATCCGCATCTCAACAAATTAGCATAGATGCATTGAATGTTGTAAGTGGTTCTAACTTAGGAAGATTAGCAAACTTAGAAGTAACTTCTGCAAGTGTAAATACTTCAGTAACTAATATTAATAGTACAACTGCAAGTTTAAACACTTCGGTAGCAGCATTAAATACTTCATCAGCATCTCAACAAATTAGTATAGATGCGTTGAACTCTTACACTTCTTCTAACACATCTACAACTGCATTAAACGCACATACCGCATCTGCAAATGAGAGATTTACAGAAATTGGTGTAGTTAGTGGTTCATTAATCAGTTCGGCATCGGCAGCAGCAGTTGCAAATGCAAATCAAAATTTATTCACACAATCGGCAGAAACTAGATTTACTGAAATTGGTGTAGTAAGTGGAAGTTTAATTCTTTCAGCATCAGCAGCTAAGACAACAAACGATTCACAAGGACTTAGATTAACAAGTTTAGAATCCAAATCTGCAAGTGTTGATACTTCAATTACAAATTTAAATTCATTTAGTTCTTCTACATTAAGTAGATTAACAAATATTGAATCAACTTCTGCAAGTGTTAATATTTCAATAACCAATATTAATACTACAACTGCAAGTTTAAATACTTCAGTAGCAGCATTAAACACATATTCATCATCGTTAAAATCGGCATTTGAATTAACTGGTTCTAACGTAATAGTATTGGGTGATTTAACTGTAAAAGGTACAACAACATCGGTAGAATCTAATACAATTCAATTAGGCGATAATATCATCGAATTGAATGGTACGGGAGCAGCAAATGGTGGTTTATTAGTTAAAGACCCAACTGCACCTAATACGGTAAGTGGTTCTTTACTTTGGGATTCTACAAATGATTATTGGAAGGCAGGAGCATTAGGTTCTGAATCTAAATTATTAAGAGCAGTTGGTGATAATGTAGTTAGTGGTGGAGCTCAAATTGCAATTGCAGATTTAGATGGATATGCCGCTTACAATGATAATATTTTAGAAGAATTTAGTGCAAGTAATGCAAGTATCACTTCATTATCAGCGAGTGTAGCAAATGTGACTGGAAACTTTAGTTCTTCAGTAGCAACTTCATTCTCAGCAAGTAACGCTAGTATTACCGCATTATCCGCGAGTGTAGCAAGTGTAACGGGAGATTTTAGTTCTTCGGTAGCAACTTCATTTAGTGCAAGTACCGCATCTCAAACATTATTTAGTTCATCGGTAGCAACTTCGTTTAGTGCAAGTGTAGCATCTCAATTATCATTGAGTTCTTCATTCGCATCTTCTCAAACTGCACAAAATGATAGATTAGGTTTAATAGAAGCATCGACAGGAAGTTTAAATTTATTTACTTCTTCTATTGATAGTACTATTAAAACCAAATTAAATGTTGAAGGTGTAGTAAGTGGTTCTTCACAAATTACATACGCAAATATCTCATCTATACCAGCTGGAATAGTAAGTGGTTCTTCACAAATAACAGCATTATTGCCAGTAGGCACAGTAAGTAGTTCAGTACAAATTGATATTACTTCAACAACCGGATATTCAACATTTAGTGGTTCAATTGCAACATCGGTAAGTGCAAGTAATGCTAGAATAACAGCATTGGAAACAACAATTGATGGTGGAACTTATTAATAAAACAAAATAAAGAAATAACAAAAATATGGCAACAAATAACATAACTTCATCAATTTTATTAAAACGTTCAGGCGTCGCGGGTTCAAAACCAACAACCGCATCGTTAAAGGTAGGTGAAATCGCATTAAATACCTATGATGGTAAAGCGTTTTTACGCAAATCAGGTTCAACCGATGAGGTAGTAGAAATTGTAGTTACCGGAGCCGGTACAACGGGCTCGATTAACCTTAGTGGAGCAGTAACCGCATCTGCATTCGTTGGAGATGGTACATACTTAACAGGTGTAACTGCATCAATGAGACCTGATGACTATGATTTTAATTCTGACCCATTTGCTGGAAGTATTGGATACATACAAGGTAGCGGTTCTCTTTATAAAGTAGCAACTACATCTGATTCAATCGATTTTAGATATAACGATGTAACAATCGCAACTATTACCGCAGGTTCGGGATTTAGTGGTTCTCTTTATGGAATCGGCGATGTATTAGCATTTAGTGGTTCGGTAGCAGGTAGATTATATAACTTAGAAATATCGGCATCATTTGGACCAGATGGTGGAGAACTTTAATAGCAGATAAAAAATTTAATAAAACCCCTCTTAGTAGGGGTTTTTTATTTTATAGTATATTTATATCCGTAGTATATACTACATTTGTTGTTAGATAACTTTAAAGGATTAGACATATGTCACAAATTGTTCAGCTGAAACGCAGTGCGTTATCGGGTAAGGTACCTGGTACAGGTTCACTTAATTTAGGAGAATTAGCATTAAATACTTACGATGGTAAGATATTTTTTAGACGTTCAGGTTCGACAGATACAATCCAAGAAGTAGTAACAACAAATTCCGTAGTAACGGGTTCTATTAGATTAGAGGGAACTGGTTCATTTGGTTCTTTAAAAGTAAATGATACACTCACTGTTAATCACGGTGAAACCATAATTAGTGGTTCTGCATTAGTAACAAATGACCTAACTATATTAGGAGCAGTTAATGCAAGACAATTCAATATTTCAATTATATCTTCATCTGTCCTTTTTGAAAGTGGCAGTTCTAAATTCGGTAATACATCCGATGATATACATTCATTTACGGGTTCGGTTCAAATTAGTGGTTCACAAAATATAAATGGTGGAATAAATATAACCGGTTCAATTATACCTGGTGTAACTAACACATATGATTTAGGTTCTGATACTAATCAATTTAGACACTTATACATTTCATCCGGTTCAATTTATATGGATGGAACTAAGGTATTTGGTTCAGAAACAATATTACCATCTATTGGTGCACAATTAGAAGGTGGTACAGTTTTCTATATCGCACCAGATAAATCATATGTTTTAATCGTTGATAATGATAACCTTACTGATGCTATTAGTGGTGGTACACGAGTAGATGCTGCAAGTGGGTCAGTAATAGGAACGGGAGAATCTAATACAAACATAATAATAGCAACCACCGGCCTTACACAAAATCCTGCTAGAAAAGCATATGATTCGGTTAGAGGGGGTTATTCAGATTGGTATTTACCATCGGTTGAAGAATTGTATTATGTAGCATTATATTCGGGAACGCTTGGCCAGGGGTTTTATTGGTCATCAACGGCTGGAACACTTAATGGTGGGCCAGGGTATAATTATCAATTAGTTAGAGGTGATGGACTTATTATTACTAATGGTGATAACGCAAGTTGGCCAGTTAGAGCAATTAGAAAAAGTACGACTCGTACAACAACATTACAAACTTTAACAAATCAAAATATATCGGGTTCTATATCCGTAACGGGAGCAGTAACCGCAACATCCTTTGTAGGAGATGGTAGTGGGTTAACCGGATTATCAGTAGATTTGGGTAGTGCACAATTAAATGATGTCGATGGAAATAATATCCCACCACGTTCATTTGCTGAATTATTTGTAGCATGTGCAGCATTGGACATAGTAGATTTAGATTTTGGACTATAATTAAAGAAAAAAGATATTACTATATTTATAAGAAACATAATAGAATTAAATGGCAGCTATATTTCAAATAAGAAGAGGTTCAGGTTCAGTACTTACATTACAAGATGGTGAATTGTATCTACACGAACAATCACGTTCCATATATGTAGGAACTGATAACGCAACTAACATACAATTAGCAAAATTGGATGCAGTAAATACGGGCTCTTTCAATGTTACGGGGGATATTACATTGGGTGGTACTATCACAATCGGTGATACTACTTCTGATAGTGTTGTATTCAATGCAGATT
>Ga0208133_1000795_pt1 | contig 11720 bp, 14 predicted proteins | sample ColrivemetaGS535_FD_187595 | JGI IMG/M metagenome (GOLD analysis project Ga0208133, IMG submission 187595) | Estuarine microbial communities from the Columbia River estuary, USA - metaG S.535 (SPAdes) (version 2) | ecosystem: Environmental > Aquatic > Marine > Intertidal zone > Estuary | place... | reverse complement strand
ATCTAATAGAAATATTAGGTGAGGTGTTGGATAGCAATAATGTAGATATTGTATTTGTCCCGCGAATCAATACGGTCGAAGGTTTAACTCAATCTCATATTCAAAAGTGGGGTTGGAATGTAAACGAAAACGAATGGGTAAATTTCCCTGATTATCAGACAAGAATATATAAGAATACGGATGATGTCACATGGATGGGTAAAGTGCATGAAAGAATTACAGGATACAATACATTCTCAAATTTCCCAGCAGAAGAGCAATTTTGTTTATATCACCATAAACAAATAGAAAGACAGGAAAAACAAAACTCTTTCTATGAAACCATCTAAGATAACATTCGTATATAACCACTCTCCAAACGAAACGTGGTCAACTCCTTTATCATTATTAAATGAATTCCAAAAGAGAGGATGGGAAACTGAAATAGTTTCAATCACTGCAACCGATGATTCTCAATTACAATTATGGATTCAACAAGATATTCCAACGGATATTGTATTATTTATGGATTGGGGTAGAATTGATTCTAAGTGGTTAGATAAATCATTAAAACCAAATACATTTTGGATACAAGAAAGCGGAGATGACCCTCAAAACTTTGTAAGAAACTATCCAAAAGCAAGTAGGTTTCATTATACAATTACACCAGATAAAGTATCAGCAGAAGAATATAGAAAAAGAGGTATAACTGCTGATTGGGTCCCCCATTGGGCAGATACGGCAGTTCAATTTCCAATGGATGAGACACCTCAATATGTTGCGGTTACAAGTAGAGGAAGAGGTGGTTCTGAATTTTTAGATTACCTTACGGAATGGGGTGATGGTGGGATTGGAAACCGAAACGGAATGGATGCTATAGAACATACTGAATTTTTGAATTCCGGTTTAATGGTTATTCAGAATAGTAGATGGGGAGAAATAACTCGTAGATTATTTGAAGGAATGGCATGTGGTAAGATGGTTATAACTGATAGATTAAGAGAATCAACTGGTCTTTCTGAAATGTTTATAGAGGGTGAAGAAATAGTTTATTATGATAATATGTTAGATTGTATTGAAAAGATAAATTATTATAATGAAAATAGAAATGAACTCAATCGCATTGCCCTAAATGGAATGAATAAGGTTTTAAATACTCATACTCAAATACAAAGAGTAGATAAACTAATAACCGAATTTAATAATTTTAAAAAAATTAAATAATGGCATTATTAAAATTAGATTGTGAATCAAGTGTTAAATCGCAAGGAAAATATGTCACTCAAATAATACATTTTGTAGGTGGGGAAAAACGAACTTTTGAAAATATAGAATCAGAATACATTAAGCAAGGTCAATTTACTAAACTTATGACAAGTGATGGTAGAATGATTTTGGTAAACGATAAAAATGTATTATGTATAGAAGTATTTAAACAACCATAGTATTCAGTATATAAAATAAAAATTATGAAAATTGCTTTATGTATATCTGGAAAACCTAGAAGTTCTATGTTTTGTTATCCATATATTTACGATGCCTTTATAAATAATGAACATCAAGTTGATACATTTATACATAGTTGGGATGAATGTAGAGCAATTGATTTATACAATCCAAAAAAATTAGAAATAAATTCAGATAAAGAAGCATTGGATGTATTAGTACCAATGTTAGATTTAAATGGTATAAAAATAGAAGGAAACACTAAGAATAATGTGTTAATGTATTATTCCATTAAGAAGTGTTTTGATTTAATAGAAGGAGAGTATGATGTGGTAATCAGAGCAAGATTTGATTTACTACTTCAACCAAAATTTGATATTGAAAGTATAATTAATGATTTAAGTAATAAAAAATATGATATCTATATACCAACTGAAGAATTTAATATGGGTGGGTATAACGACCAACTAGCAATAGGAACGTATGATGCAATGAAAATTTATTCAGATACATTTTTGAATTTAAATATATTTGCACATGAATTGGGTAGATGGCACCCTGAAACATTTTTGGGGAAACAACTTAAAGATAATAATATAAAAGTACATCAAACAAATTGGGATTATAGATTGGTTAGAAATGTGAATGTAGAAACTCATTGGCCAGAAAATCCATACAAATTCTTAAATTTATAAAAATGAAAATAAAAATTGAAGTAGGGGCTAATAAAGGCACGGAAACCGAAGAATTAGCATCAGATGGTTCTATTGTATATGCATTTGAACCAACATATGAACTATTAGTAAAGTATCTTTGGCCACTATCATATGAAAATAAAAATATTAGAATTTTACCATTTGCAGTGGATTCTGAAAACTCATTCAAAAAATTTAATATAGCAGGTCATTGGGATTGGGGTTGTAGTAGTTTATATGAATTTTCTGATGATTTAAATGAAACTTGGCCAGGTAGAGCCGATTTTAATAATACTCATTCTTATATTGTACCAACCATTACATTATATGATTTTTGTGAATTATATAAAATTGAAACTATCGATTTTTTACATATAGATGCACAAGGAAATGATTTTAATGTTTTAAAATCTTTAAAAGATAAAATATCGTTTGTAAATGAAGGTGTAATTGAAGCATCAAATGCAGTTGAATTATATAAAAATACAAGTAATAAAGCTGAGGATATTCGAGAGTATTTAAAGTCAAATGGATTTGAAATAGTAAAAGAAACTATTAATGATGAAGTTGAAGCAGAAATAAACATACATTATAAAAAAATATAAGTTATGAATAAGTTACCAATCAGTATAGGAATATTGGCATGGCGTAGTGGACAAGTCCTTGTAGATACTTTAACTACATATTATGAAAATGGTTTGTTTGATATGGTAAACGATGTTACGATTCTATTTCAGGAGGTAACCCCGCAAGATATGGAAATCGCAAAACACTTTGGATTAGATTTCATTGGGTTACAAAAGAATATCGGAATAGGTCAAGCATTCATTCGTTTGACTGAAAATGCAAAGGAAGAATATGTTTTAGTATTAGAACATGATTGGAATTTAATTGAAGATAAAGAAACTACATATGATACATTAAAGAAAAGTTATCAAGCAATTGAAATGGGTATGGATGTTGTTAGATTAAGACATAGACAACAGCCAGGTAATCCACATTTTTCATTTAGAAATATAGGAAAAGAACTTACTTATTATGATGATGAAATTGAATGTACATCACCTCATCTTTTAGATTCACTGCATTGGTTAGACCCTGCAGTTGAATTCCCTGATTTGATAAAGAAATCGGAAGATATGTTTTGGACTACATCTCGTTATGGTAATTGGACAAATAACCCATGTCTTTATAAAAAACAATTTTATTTAGATACGGTCAAACCCTTTGCAGGAGAAGGTATTGCATTGGAAGGTAATATTAGTAAATGGTGGGCACAACAGGAATATAAAGTCGGGCATAACGAAGGATTGTTTATGCATAACGATTATCAAAAATACGGAAGATAATGACAAAATTAATTATATTTGATTTGGATGGTGTATTAGTAGAAGCAAAACAAATACATTTTGAAACATTGAATAAGGCTTTGTGGGAAATAGCAAAGAGTACAAAATATATTATTTCAGAAGCAGAACACCTATCTATATACGATGGATTAAAAACCAATCAGAAATTAGAATTATTAACACAAAACAAAGGACTACAAAGAGATACATACGAAACTGTTTGGAATAGAAAACAACAATTAACAATTGAAGCAATATCTGAATTACAACCCGATTTAGAAAAGATTGAATTGTTTAAGGAATTGAGAGATAGGGGTTATAAGTTAGCATGTGCTTCAAACTCAATTAGAAGGTCTGTATTGGTTATGTTAGCAAAGATAGGTATAATTGAGTATATGGATTTAATCATCTCCAATGAGGATGTAAAGAACTCTAAACCGCATCCTGAAATGTATTGGAAGGCTATGAGTATGATGGGATGTTTGCCTGAAGAAACTTTGATTGTAGAAGATTCTCCGCATGGTTTATTGGCAGCAAGTAGAAGTCGAGCAAGTGTATTAAGAGTGGACAACCCAAATGATTTGACATTAGAAAAAATAGAAAACAAATTAAATAAAAATAAAGTTATGAGTATTCCAAAATGGCAAGGTGGTAAGATGAATGTTCTTATTCCAATGGCAGGAGCTGGAAGTAGATTTCAACAAGCTGGATATACATTCCCTAAACCACTAATTGATGTGGAAGGTAAACCAATGATTCAGATGGTTGTAGATAATCTTAATATAGAAGCAACGTACATTTATGTAGTACAAAAAGAACATAGAGCAAAATATAACTTAGATACCCTATTAAATTTAATCACCCCTAATTGTAAAATTGTAGAAGTTGATGGTATAACCGAAGGTGCAGCATGTACAACCCTATTAGCAAAAGAATTCATTGATAATGACCAACCATTGGTTATGGCTAACTCTGACCAATTCCTTGAGTGGGATAGTAATGAGTTTATGTATAAGATGATTGAGCAGAAAGTAGATGGAGGAATTGTTACATTTACCGCAACACATCCAAAGTGGTCATTCGCTAAAGTGGATGAGTATGGATATGTAACCGAAGTAGCAGAGAAGAATCCAATTTCAGATATTGCAACAGTTGGGATTTACTATTGGGCCAAAGGTTCTGATTATGTAAAATATGCAGAACAAATGATTAGTAAGAATATCAGAACAAATGGTGAATTTTACACTTGTCCAACTTTTAATGAAGCAATTGCAGATTGTAAAAAAATAAAAACATTCAACATTGAAAAGATGTGGGGATTGGGTACACCTGAAGATTTGAATTACTATTTAGAAAATAAGAGATGATACTAATATCACATAGAGGAAATTTAAATGGTAAAATACCACAAAATGAAAATCATCCAGATTATATTGATGAAGCCATTCATGCAGGTTATAATGTAGAAATTGATGTTTGGATGATTGAAGGTGTTTTATTATTAGGTCATGATGAACCTCAATATAGTGTAACACAACAATGGTTAAATGATAGACATTATAGTTTATGGTTACATTGTAAAAATATAGAAGCTATGGAATGGTTTAATTCATTTGATGGATTTAACTATTTTTGGCATGAAAATGATGTTATGACTTTAACTTCAAATGGGTGGATGTGGGTATATCCGGGTAAACAACCGATTAAAGGAAGTATAGCAGTAATGCCTGAAATTTATAATGATGATGTTAGTGAATGTATGGGAGTTTGTTCGGATTATATAATTAATTACAAATCAAAATAAATATGGAAAATAAATTTGCAGTACACTATCAGACTTGGAAAAATGACAAGGCAACTGAATTTACAATACAAAAATTTAGAGAGTTTTTCCCAACTGCTAAAATGAGAGTAGTATCTGACAATGGTAGTAATTATTCTCACTTTGTTGAAAAATACGGAATTGATTTTACATTTTCAGATATTAATGTTTTTCCTGGTGGTAGGTTTGATAGAATAGATGGATGTTATGAATGGTTAAAAAGAGTAAATGATACGTGTTTAAAATACAACGAAGAATGGGTAGTAATATTTGAAGATGATGTATTAACAGTAAATAATAATATCACATTTCCAACCGAAGATAGTGGTGGAATGATAGCATGGGAATGGCCTGAACCAATAAAAAATGTATTGATGAATCGAAACCAAAAAAATACACTTTGGGGATATGGTATGTGTGGTGGTTCTATTTTTAGAAGACAATCTTTTTTAGATTCATATTCAAAAATTGATGAATTTAAATTGGAAGAGTTAGTTAAATACGATAGTAGAATTACAGGTTGGAGTGATATTTTAATCAATTGTTTTTTACAATATTTTGGATATACCTATCAGATATGGGAAGGCACTGATGATATGACATATCCAAATAGGATTGTATCAGATACCGCATGTTTTATTCACGGATATAAAGAATTATACTAAATGGAATATAATATTATAAATCAATCTGGCCCAAGATATTCATTCGAAATACGTCTTGCAGAAAATGTTTTTACTTTTTATGATTATGGTGGATATGAAGATAGAAATCCATCAACAATAAAACTTATAATAGATGGGTTAAAATCAAATGAAGAAGTTTTTCATAATAAGAAGTTACAAATACTAATCAATACATCTGACCAACTTGATAATGATAGATTTAGTTACGCCCACGCAAGTGATAAATATAAAACAATTCCTTGTTTTACATTTGATGGTTGGAGACAAATTGGTATAGAAAGTTTTGAAAATACAGTAAATGAAATAAAAATACAAGCGAAAAATATACCAATCATAAATAAACTATTTTGGTCTGGTTCTATCGGTTCACATATACCGACAAGAATGAAGTATAATCAACTGGCTATTCAATATCCAAACTTACTATTATGTAATGCGATTGATTTTATAAGAGATAATCCAGAAAAATTAACTGCTAATAATTTTGTTTCATTAGCAGAACATTGTAAATACAAATATTTAATTGATATGGAAGGGGTTGGTTGGTCAGGTAGATTAAAGTTTTTATGTTGTACTAAACGAGTATTATTTATAAATGAAAGACCTTATCAAGAATTTTGGATGGATGGGTTAGTAGATGGTGAAAATTGTATCATAGTAAAAGGAGATTTATCTAATTTAATTGAAAAACTCGAATATGTAGAAAATAATCCAGAACTATATGATAAATTATCAAATAATTTATATGAGTTTGCAGAAAAAACATTTACAAAAGAAAATATAAATAACCATATTGTAGAAGTATTTAAAAAAATTATAAAATAAATGTACGATTATTTAATAGTTGGTTCTGGTTTCTTTGGTTCTATATGTGCATATGAACTAAATAAAAAGGGTTATAAAGTTTGTGTAATTGATAATAGAAATCATATTGGTGGAAATTGTCATACATCAAATAGGGATGGTATAAATGTGCATGATTATGGCCCACATATATTCCACACATCAAACGAAGAAGTTTGGAAATGGATAAATCAGTTTGTTAAATTTAATCATTTTAGATTATCACCCGTTGCAAATTATAAAGGAGAATTGTATTCGTTACCATTTAATATGTGGACGTTTTCCCAAATGTGGGGGGTCACTACTCCGGATGAAGCAAAGACAATGATTCAGAAACAAAGTGATGATGTTACCGAACCTACTAACTTAGAGGAACAAGCAATTAAATTTGTAGGTAAAGATGTTTATACAAAATTGATAAAAGGATATACTGAAAAACAATGGAGAAAACCAGCAACGGAATTACCAAAGGAAATTATTAAAAGATTACCTGTTAGATTTACATATGATAACAATTATTTTAATGACAAATATCAAGGTATTCCAATTGGTGGATATACTCAAATATTTGAAAAACTATTAGATGGTATTGATGTTAAATTAAATACGGATTATTTTACGGATGAACTACCCGAATATAAAAAAGTAATCTACACTGGTCCAATTGATAAATTTTATAATTACAAATTTGGTGAATTAGAATATAAAACAACTAAATTTGAACATAACCAATTGGATATTCCAAATTATCAAGGTTGTGCTATAATGAACTATACGGATTCAGAAACTCCATATACCAGAACAATAGAACATAAACATTTTGAATTTGGAGATAGTAATACCACATGGGTTACACATGAATATCCAATAGAATATGATGCTAAAACCACCGAACCTTATTATCCAGTAAATGATTCTGAAAACAATGAGAAATATAATTTGTATAAAAGTTTGGTAAACTCAGAAAAAAATGTTATCTTTGGAGGTAGATTAGCAGAATATAAATACTATGATATGCATCAAGTAATTGAATCGGCACTAAAAAAAGTTAACGAAATAATATGAAAGATGTAGTAATAGGATGTATCACAAATTATACATTTGAAAATATTAAACTATTTGTAAACTCAATTGATAGAAGTGGATTCACTGGTCATAAAGTTATGATAGTTTATAATGTTCCATTTTCAACGGTCGATGAATTGAAAAAAAGAGGATGGGATGTTATTGGATTCAATAGAGATGAAGTAAATCAACGATACACTTATAGAGATAATTTTATAGTAACAGTTGATAGACATTTACATTATTATCTTGCTCTAAATCAATTGGCAGAAGAAACATCTGAAGGTTTAAGATATGTATTAGCATTAGACCCAAAAGATGTTGTGTTCCAATATAACCCATCAGAGTGGTTAGAAAAAAACTTAGGTGATTATAAAATTAATGCAGGTAGAGAAAGTGTTAAGTATAAGGATGAGGTATGGGGTAGAGGTAATATGATTGAAAGTTTTGGTGAAGTGGTTTATGATAGATGTAAAGAAAATATAACAGTAAACGCAGGAACAATATCAGGTGATTGGAAAACAATGTCTGAATTATTTTTAAATGTGTATTTAATGTGTCAAGGAAGTCCATCGGCAACACCTGACCAAGCAGCAGTAAATGTAGCATTATCATTTTCACCATATAAAGAATTGACTAAGTTTACAAATTCCGAAGAGGGTTGGGCTGCACAATGTGGAACGACGGTTGACCAACGAATGGTTAGTCAGTATGGTGATAACCTATTAGAACCATCACCTATTATGGATGGTGATATTGTAAAAACAAGTACAGGTACTCCATTTGCAATGGTACATCAATACGATAGAATTCCAGAATGGAATCGAATTATAACAAAAAAATACGAATAATGATTATAGGTAGGGGGGATATAGCATCTGTCTTAAATGATAGAGAAGGGGCAACATTCTTTGTATCTGGTGTTTCTAATAGTAATGAAACAAGAGAATCTGAATTTATGCGTGAAATAGAATTGTTAGATACACAAGATAAAACAAAGTGTTTATTCTATTTTAGTTCCATTTCAGTTGATGATATTGAAAAGGTAGGGAGTAACAAATACTTACAACACAAACTAAGAATGGAAACCCTTATCAAATCTAATTTTGAAAATTATAATATTATTAGAATTGGCAATATCACATGGGGAAGTAACCCCAATACCTTTATCAATTATATTAAAAATAAAAAGAGTAAAGGTGAATCTGTTCAGATAAAAGATGAATACAAATATATAATAGATAAAGACCAATTGGTTATGTTAACTGATAATTTACCATTGGTAGGTCAGAATACATTATGTGTATTTGGTAGAATGGCAAAAGTAGCAGAATTAGTATGATAGAAATTGTAATTTGGATATCACCAACGGACATTGAAGATTTAGAAAAATCATTAAATCGATTACATATTGGAAAGGATTACCTAACAAAAGAACAATGTGATAATATTAAATTTAATATTGTTATGTGTGTGTCTGATGAGATAATTGATTGGAGTAAAAGTAGTGTTACCAAAGAAGAATGTACTGAAAAGTTTTTAGGATTAAAACCATTAACCGATTGGGCATCTAATGGTACGTTTGAAACTACAACTACTATAAATGGATGTACCTCAATGCGAAGATTAGCATCGTATTCTGATTCAAATTATTATTTGTGGTTAGATACTGATATAATCTTTGACCCACAAACCCTAGCACATTCAATCAATTCAATAGATGTAATTGAATATGCAGGATTTACTAAATTTGTATCTATTCCAGAAATCGTAAGACAATGGGATTCCACATGGGATTGTTTAGTAAATGAAAGATTTATAAATAAACCAATAGGATATCAGGCAACTAATAATCCACATATTGATGCCACTATTTATGGAGACCCACACTTAGAGGAGGTACATAATAATGTTCATCACCAACCATATATGAAATTTGGTGGTGGGTGGTTCGCATTGATATCAAAAGAATTAATGAAGGTTATACCATTTCCAGAAAACTACGGACACTATGGGTTGGATGATACTTACTTAATGTGGGGTGCAAATATATTGCAAGACCCTACCATAAAACAATTCAAATTAAAAAATACAGTTGTGTGTGAAAATTATTACGATAGAATCACCACTTATAAAGACCAAATACAATTTATAGATAAACGTGAGGAGTATAAAAAGTATAACGAAGAATTATTTTATATCGGTTTACAAAATATATTAAATAACAAATGAGGATAGTAATATCAATATTTACTTTACCACATGAAATTGATGATTTAGAAACTCTACTAACTCAGTTAAGACGTGCATCAAAACACCTAAGTGGAACACATGAATGGGTGTTAGATGTGAGTATGTGTATAGCAAATGATATGGTAGATTGGAAACGTTCTGCGTTACCAAAAAGTTATTTTATTGATAAACTACTAAAACTATCAGCACATAGTGATTGGTGTGCAAAATACTTCACTGCATCTGAAGATATAAAGGGGTGTGTATCTCATAGAAAACATACATTAGAAACTCAAGAAACTGCAGATTATTATATTTGGTTAGATAGTGATATCATATTTGATGAAAAGACTTTATCTTATATGGAGGAAACCCTAATAGCAATTAATGATGTATACCCATATACTATCATAACACCAGAGATTGTTAGAGTTGGTGATTCCACTTGGGATTGTTTAGTTAATGAAAAGTATTTAACTAAACCATTAAATTATCATCTTACAAATAATCCATACATAGATTGTGGAGTTAAAGGAGAGGTTACAATAGAAATAGTTAATAATGTAATAGATAATCAACCAAAATATAAATTTAATGGAGGTTGGTTTACTTGTTTATCTGCTCAATTATTACGAAGAATTGGAATACCGGAAACATTTAGTCATTATGGATTTGAAGATACATTTATAATGTGGGCTGCAGAAAAACTGATGACAACTACTGATATGGAAATCCATCAATTTAAAATAAAAAATTTAGTAATTTGTGAAAATTATAAATACCGAAACAATTCTCATTTATTAAATCATCTCAGTGCTTTTGATAAACGAGATGAATTTAAAAAAATATCCGAAGAAAATTTTAATCAAGAATTACAAGACCTCATTTAACAATGAGGTTTTTTGTTTTTGAATAATACTTATTAACAACAACATGTTTCATAAATAGGTTATTTTTTTTAGTTTTAGTTTTCAATTAAAAAAAGGTATTATATGAAACAGGTAATTAAAAGTTTACAAATTAATGTAGATTCGTTAAAAGAAAAAGCATTCATGGCTTTTCTTTCATTAGTAGGGGTATGGGTTGTCTTCGCCATATGTTTCCAAATGTTCTTTGTTTATTTAGAATTTTCTGGTAAACATGAATTACAAAGAAATATTGTAAATTGGATTGAATGGAGAATTGATGGTACATTTAAAAATGACCCAGTTAATATATGGTATGATGCAGAAGACCATATCTTTGTTGAATCAGTAGAAAATCAAGTTAAAATTGGTAAGTTGGCAGGAAATCGTAATCTTGCTTTTGGTGTAAAAAATATCTTAGAAGAGTTTTTACAAGAAAAGGGATATGGATTATCCGAAGATGCCAAATATAGATTAAAAGTTGAAATTGTTTATTTAGATGTCTTATCTACTAAAACAAACATTTCAGTATTTCATAAAAATGAAGATGAAGTTGTCGTTCGCTTAAAAGCAAATCTTTTCAAAGAAGGTAAAAAAGGAAAAGATATTGTAGTAGAAGCGGGTTCATCTGAAGTCTCAATGTCTACACTAATAGTTGATGAGGGTGGTAAATTCAATCAACAGAGTTTAAGTAATGC
>Ga0208133_1000794_pt1 | contig 11722 bp, 7 predicted proteins | sample ColrivemetaGS535_FD_187595 | JGI IMG/M metagenome (GOLD analysis project Ga0208133, IMG submission 187595) | Estuarine microbial communities from the Columbia River estuary, USA - metaG S.535 (SPAdes) (version 2) | ecosystem: Environmental > Aquatic > Marine > Intertidal zone > Estuary | place... | reverse complement strand
ATTAATATAGTTATATAACATAATACATTCCCTAATATTAGGGTTAAAAAGTCATACATATGGCAAAGAGAGACAATAGATTTTTGTTAAAAAGGTCTAATATACCTAATAAGGTACCAAATTCAGGTGATTTATTATTAGGTGAATTAGCGTTAAACACAGCTGATGCTATCTTATATACATCAGGAACTACACAAGGTTCAATATTACCAATTGGTTGGGATAGAATATCTAGAACTGGTGATACGGTTACTGGTGATTTTATTATTAATGGTGACCTTACGGTTACTGGTAATACGAACTTAGGTTCAATCTCAGCTACATCTGTAGATACTAATTATATCGATTTCAACACAACATACACTGGTGGTACCATAGAAGGTAGATTACATTGGGATATAGATAATGGTGGACCAACGATAGGAATGGAAGGTGGTAATGTATCACAACAAATCGGTCAAGAAACTTATTATTATATTAAAAATCAAAGTGGTGCCACTATTGAGAATGGTAGAGTAGTTAAAGCTGTTGGTACTGTTGGTGCTTCTGGAAAGATTCTTGGTGAATATATGATTGCTGATGGTTCGGTACCACCAAGATATACACTTGGTATTGCGACTGAGGATATTTTAAATGGGGCAGATGGTTTCGTTACCCAATTTGGTTTAGTTAGGGGGTTTGATACCACAGGTACACCTTATGGGGAAACTTGGAATGATGGTGACTTACTTTGGGTTTCACCAACTATTGATGGTGGTTTAACTAACGTGCAACCAACAGTCCCTAATTTCAATATTGAAATGGCAATTGTTATTTTAGCAAACGCTAATGGTTCAATCTTCGTAAGACCACATAGATACCCACATTTTCATGATTTACAAGAGGCTAATTGGGTTGATGGTGCTGAAAGTAACTTAGATATTATACAATGGAATGGTTCTACTAATTCATTCGATTTAACAAGTACACCAACATTTAATTCGGTGTCAGCAACAACACTTTATGGTGATGGTTCGAATCTTACGAATATTACAGCAACTTGGAGTGGTCAAGAAGTTATTACGGTTGGGGAAACCGTAGTAGCTGGTAATTTACTTTACTTAGGTAGTGGTAGTACATATCTTAAGGTTTCTAATACTAGTGAAACAACATCATCGACAGAATTAAGAATAGCAGTTTCGGGTATTACATCTGGTTCTACTGGCCAAGGTTTAATACAAGGTAAGTTTACAACAACTGGTCTTACAGCTGGTGATAAGTATTGGTTGGGTGCTAATGGTAATTTCACAAACATAAAACCATCTGGTGATGGTGATATTCTTAGATATATTGGTACTGCATTAGATTCAACAACACTTGAGTTTATGCCAGATGAAACATGGGTTGAATTAGCTAGTTCTTCTGGACCTGGAACACAACCATTATTAAGGAATGTAACAACTAGTAGTGGTATTTTAATAACTGATTACACTATTAATGTATCAACCACTGGAAACACAACACAAACATTACCTAGTGCAATAGGTATTATAGGTAAAATATATAACATAAAAAATAGTGATACTACCACTACTAGTTCAGTAACATTAGTTGGGGTTGGAGGACAGACATTAGATGGTGAAACATCAATAATATTCCAATTCCCAGTTAACATAACAGTTCAATCTGACGGAAGTAATTGGATACTAATATAATATAAAATAATATAAAATAAATTATGAGTTACACACCACAATATAAACCAACATACACATCAGAAAATGGCGTGAATTCTGATACAGCAATTTCTGGTGGGAATTGGTCTGGAAATACTTACATAGGTTCTGGGGAACAAAATGATTATTCATATGTTGCTATAAACTTACAAACTGATGAATCTGGTACACTTACTTTTGAGTTTTCTCAAGATGGTATTATTTGGTCAGAATTCCCAACAGTTGATTTCACTGTTGCTAGTGGGATAAATGAAGTTCATGGAGCATGGAAGGGTACTCGATACGTTAGACCTAAATTCATAGGTACTGGTGGTAGAACCTACTTTAGACTTAGAACTATATATAGTTACGTACCAGTAACTCTTTCAGCACCACTTAACCAACCAATTAGTAGTGATTCTGATGCTAATATAGTTAGGTCAGTTTTAATTGGTGAGACACCAACTTATACCTATACAAATACTAAACAAGATGGTTTAGGGTTCTCAACAAATTCAGTGTTAACCTCTGGTCAAACATATGATAGTGGTATTTTATCACTTGTTGGTTACACACAAGTACAAACAGATTTATTATCAGTAGGTGCTAACGGTACAACAACTATTCAGTTCTATGAGGATGAGGGTGGTACTAACTTATTAAGAACGATTACGTCACCTTATACAAGTGGGGATGGTTTTAAGTTGTTATCAGCACCAGCCTTTACGCCATACGTTAGGTACCAATGGACTTGTACAAGTGTGGGTCAAACACAATTTTATTTTGATACGAAATTTACAACAAAATCTATTAGTGGTCAAATTTTAGGTTTAAATGATTTTGTTGCTGGTGGAATGGTTGCCAACTTAGGTAGAAACGTTATTGTTGGTAAGAATGATGCTGGTGGTTTTAATAATGTTAATACTGATACAACAAACAATTTAAAGGTATCAATTCAAAGTCCTACAACAGCTTTTGGTGAGGTACAAGTTGCTGAGATGACACCAGTAATTCAAGTTACTTACCCTTATAATATTAATTCACAATTAGTAAGTACAACAACATCAAATGGTGCAACAATAACGCAAAGTAATAATATGGTGTCATTAGCAACATCTACTTCATCATCATCTATTGGTATATTAAATACAATTAATGTCGCTAAATATAGAGCGGGTCAAGGTATTGTGGTAAGATTTACGGGATTATTTACATCTGGTGCGACAACTAGTGATTCACTTCAAGTGATTGGTATTGGGGATTCTTCCGATGGTTATTTTTTTGGGTATAGTGGTAGTACATATGGTATTCACCATAGAACAAATAATAGTACAATATTTATACCACAATCTACTTGGAATGTGGATACAATGGATGGTGGAGAAGATTCGCAAAATCCATCTGGTATGTTACTTAACTCAACAAAGGGTAATGTATTCCAAATACAATACCAATGGTTAGGCTTTGGGACAATCAATTTCTTTATCGAGAGTGATTATACTGGTAAATATGTTCCAGTTCATCAAATAAAATATACAAATAATGAAGTGGTACCTTCATCTTATAACCCAACATTCCCTATTATGGCTGAGGTTAATAACGGAACTTCCACAGATGTATTAACTATTAAGTCAGCGTCTATGGCCGCATTTGTTGAAGGGAAAAACGTAATAAGTGGTCCATTACAGTCAGCAAGTGGTAGTAATACTGGTGGTGTTAATGGTGAGTTATTAGCGTTAAGAAATGTAACAGTGTTCCCATCTGGTGCAACAACAACAAATAGAGTTGTGGCATATTTAAGAGATTTGTCAATATCAAATGATGGTGCTAACAATACTATTGTTAAGGTTCAAATAATAGAAGACCCAGTATATTCAGTATCCCCAACATATAGTTATACTAATCCAAGTACTTCTATTATAGAAGTTGGTGTTGGTGGTACTTATACGCCTGGTTCTGGTAAAATACTTGCAAGTTTCGGGGTTACACAAGTTAGTAATATATTCACAGAATTAACAAATAGGCTTATTGCTTTAAGGCCAAACAAAGTGATAGGTTTCATAACACAAGGTGACAATTCAACATCAACAGAAGTAGATATTTCTTGGGTAGAGGATTTTTAATATTAGATAATATAAATATAAAATGACAAAAATAAGTAAAATAAACGGTATACCAATAGTTGATACAACTATCACTGGGTTTACTTTCGATAATGTTAACACATTTACTATTACAGATAGTGAGAATGTTACACACACCACAACAATAAATTCACTTTCAGCTTCAACTTTAAGTGCTACAACATTGTATGGTGATGGTAATGGGTTAACAGATTTAAATATTAAATTTGATAACGAAGTATTTGTTGGGCCTACGCTAAATGACTTAGTTAAATTTACTTCCGTTAAAGCAGCTATTGATTCAATTACTGATGCAACATCTAATAACGTTTATCAAATTAAAGTAAACGCTGGTGTGTACATTGAAGACACCATTTCAATGAAAGAGTATGTTTATATTAATGGTGATAGTAGTTTAACAACTACAATCTCAATTGATGATAACGCTAAAGATTTGTTTATATTAACTGGTAACACATCAGTTGCTAATTGTTTTTTATTAGGTGGTACAAATACAGATAAATCTATATTTAAAACAACAACAGCTTTAGGTTTAGGTGCCTCATTTTCAACACAAAACTGTTTATTTGGTGCTGGTGATAAAATGTTTAATATAAACGTTTCGACTGGTTCTTCAATAGTATCTATTGTTAATTGTGGTATGTCATTATTGGGTACATTTAAAACCTTTATGGATATCCAAGGTTCTGGTTCAACAACTGTATCTATGGCTAACACAAAATTAGCTTGGAGTCCTTTTGTGAATGCTGATAATTTTTTACATCTTAGAGGGGTGAATAATAGTGTTAGTATTACTGATTTTGGGTTAATTAATCAAGGATTTGTTACTAATCTATTTAGAGTTAATGATGGCTCAACATTAAATTTAATTGGTGCTTCGATTGATGGTGGTAATAACGTTATTTATAATGAAAATATTGGTGCTGGTGCAACGATTAGATGTGCAAATGTTAGTATTGTAAATTCAACTAACGACATTGATATTTTACATAGTGGTACTACTGGGTTTTTCAGTGGTGTTAAAGATTACACTAAAACAAATATATTATACCAAAGTCCATTCTATATTTCTGGTGAGGATAGTAGATTGATTACTGTAAATAAAAAAGGTGGTAATTTCTCTACAATTAAGGAAGCTGTTGATTCTATTACTGATTCAAGTGAGTCGAATAGATATCAAATATTAGTCGGTCCTGGTGAATTTATGGAGCAAGAGATTGATATGGTTGGTAAACCATACGTATCTGTTGTTGGTAGTACAATCCAAACAACAATTATTAAACCATTAACACAAGCACAAAATATATTTAGTATTGGTGAGTACAATGAGTTATCATTTTTATGGTTAGAAGGTGCTGGGGTTGGATATGCTGGGGTTGATGTTAATGATAGTGGTGATTATTCACAAGTACATAAAGTAACAATTAACAACTGTAATATTGGTGTTAATATTCAGTCTTCAACTCAAGATACAATTTTCTATGGTGAGTATTTAGATATTAATGGGGGATATGATTATGGTGTTAGGGTTGTAGCAAATAATGGATTCATTGCTGATGTTAATTTAGAGAATTATTATAATTTCCCAGAAAGTACTGGTAGTACTGTATGTACATATGTTTCTGGTTTCGGTGCTAAGGTACATGTATCAACATGTAGTAATATTGGTGATGGTGGTGGAAACGATACAGCATTTTATGTTCAAAATGCTGGTGAGTTAAATGTTAGTAATACAGATGTTGATGATTTTGATATTGGTTATCATGTTGGTAACGTTGGTAGTGGGTCAACCATATCAATTATAAGTTCAAAATGTAGTAATAGTTCAACATATGATTTATTCGTTGAACATCCAAACGCTAATGGTATTTTCCAAAGTATTTTTACTAACGATAAAATATCAATAGACCCATCAGCTTCAATTTCTTTAACTAACCAAGACCCAATAGATTCTAGTTACTCTATTGTTGGTGATTTTCAAATGGGTAGTACAATTGATACGTTAACTGATGTGACTGATTTGGTTGTTTATGGTACATCATATGGTTTATATTCTGGTGGTACTATATCAGCTAATACTGGGTTAACATTTAACGTTTCAGCTGGATATGGTTATTTAGAGGATACTATTACAAATTACGTTAAATACGTGGAGTGGAGTGGAGTTACTGGTGTTGTAACACCAACAAATTCAACTCAATACGTTTATGTTAATGATAGTGGTGTTGTTAGTATATCAACTAGTTTACCAGTGTTTAAAAGTAACATATTTTTAGGTAGGGTTGTAACTGATGGTACAAATATTGTGTCGATTAATAATACACCGTTAAAGGGTAAACAATATAACACAGATATTGAAGCTTATAGACGAGACATTCTTAAAACAACATTTAAAAGTGGTTCAATAGTTAGTGCGAACGCATCACCTAGAAAACTTAATGTAAGTGCTGGTACGTTCTATTTTTCAAATAATAAAATAACACCAACTGGTGGTACAGCAATTTCATTTACACCAATATATCATTCAGCAACTCCAAGTCAATGGATATACTCAACACCAACGGATACTGTTAGTAATACATTGTATGATACTGGTACTGGTGCGACTGGTACTATAACTGCTGGTAAATGGGTAAAACATGCTTTATATGTTAATGGTAGTGGTGCTAGTGAGAAATACTTTTTACAGTATGGTGACGTACTTTATGATACACAAGTAGATGCTGAGGCTGGTGGTTTACCAACTCCACCTTCATTTTTTACTGAAGGTATTGTATCAATCGCATCTTTTGTTTTAAGTGCATCATCAACAAATATAACTGTAATTAAAGATGAAAGACCATTTTTAGGTGCTGGAAGTACATCTAGTGGTGGTGGTGGTACTAATGACCACAGTGCCCTTATTAATTTAACTGCGGATGACCATTTACAATATTTATTAGTTGATGGAACTAGAGCGATGTCTGGTAATTTAAATTTGAATTCAAATCAAATAACAAGTGCTGGTAATATAAATGGTGTTTCAATTACAACACATGCTAGTAGACATTTACCTAACGGGGGTGATGCTTTAACAACTGGTGTAGCTTCTACGTTAGGTACAAGTAACACTACTGGGACAGCGAATGCATTCGCTAGACAAGACCATGTGCATGCACATGGTGACCAAACTAGTGGTTCATTACACGCAATAGCAACAAATTCAGTTAATGGGTTTATGTCTGCTCCAGATAAGGTTAAAATTGATATACTTTATAATGGTGGTACAATAGCTGGTAATCTTAGTGTTAATTCTAGTTTTGCTAACATTTTCAGTGGTAACACTGGTACTGCTGTTTACTTTGGTGATGGTTCTAACTTAACTGGCATTGGAGAGGTGAACACAGCTTCAAATGTTGGTGGTGGAAATGGGGTTTATAAACAAAAAACTGGTGTTAATTTAGAAATGAAAACACTTGTCGCTGGTACTAACACTACAATCACCCCAGTTGGGGATACGTTGGTGTTTGCAAGTACTGGTGGTGGTGCTGGTTCATCAAGAATAACTAACTCTGGGACAACAACTAATGCAACATTGACCTTATTAGGGACTATTAATACAATACCTGATAATTCAACTAGTATTATCACTGTTTTTGTTAAGGCATATCAAGCGAGTGCTACACAATGGGGTGTTTGGAAACGAACCCTAACTATAACTAAAGTAAGTGGTGTTGTAACTATTAGAGAAACCAATGCTGATGTGGATAAACAATCAACTGGTTTGAAAGCTAATTCATTGAGCTTTAGTGCTAGCGGTGGTAATATACTTATAAATGTTACTGGTATAGTAGCAACAACAATAAACTGGGTTTCAGCACACGAAATAATAATATAATATGGCGACTACGAATTTAACTTCAAAATCAATTGGTGATATATTGGCTCAGACTGGAAACGGTACTCCAGACCATACAGCACCTAAAGGTTCAATATATTCTGATTTAGACACTGGTTCTGTTCACACTAACTTAACTGGTGCTAACATATGGACTATAATGGTAGGGGTTGTATATGGTTTTGGTTTTTATCAAGATAATACAACCCAAACAACAATTTCAACAATCAACACTTGGTTTGGGGTGAATAATAATTTTACAGCTGGTGATAGTAATGGTGTGACAACATCTACAAATACCTTAGTTTTAGGTACTGGTAGAAGTGGTGTTTATGAAATAACATTATGTGGTACTATTGCGTTTGTAACTGGTACTAATAGTTATCAGTTAGGTATATCAATTAATAATACGGTACCAGCTGATGGTAGAATTGCTGGTAATACGTTGAATGCTACGTTTAGTAGAGCGAATGTTACCGTAAAAGCGATAGTCACGTTAACAGCTGGAGATAATATAAGGATAGCGGCTAGAAATATAACATCTGGTAGTAATGTTATTGTTAGAAACGCTCAACTTTTTTTAAGAAAAATAGGATAATATGGCAATACTTTCAAAAACATCTGTTGGGGATGTAGTTTATTATGTGGTTGATGCTATCCCAAATCATATAGCACCTAAAGGTTCAATTTCATTGTTAAAATCAAATTCTTTATTAGGTAGAATGTTTATTAATAATGATGGTAATACTGTTTGGTTGAAAATGATAAGTGATGGTTATGGTGAAGAAAGTTTAACTAACGCAACAACTGGTTTTGTTGCTGGGTCTGACCAAGTAACCAATACTTGGTATATCTTTCAATCAGCTGGTGCTTGGGTTTCTGGTCTGTTAAAAGATTTTACTAGAACGAGTACTTATTTATTAAATTATAGTAATACTGATGTGATTAAAACTGTTAGTGAAGTAACTGCAACATTTAGAGGTGGTCCTTCTAAATGGATTGACTTTGAAGTGGGGATTGCAAAAAATTTGACAGCACCAGTTATTTATAATGCCGCAACATCTCAAGATGATGGTGCAACTGTAAATATAAGTTGTATCCAAACTAATCAATTTTCAAATGGTGATACAGTCACAACTGCTCTACGTAATACTGGATATGAAAGTGGTGGTGGTACTGCTACTAGAACTTATATACCTAAACATTGTAATTTAAGCGTTAAAAAAATTGATGAAGGTTATACCATTTTTAATGAGACATGGGCTTCTGGTAATTTTACCGCAAATGGTTGGACAGTAGTTAATGCAAGTACTAATATTTGGGTAGTTGGTTCAGCTGAGAATAACACACCAAGTGGTGTTAATGCGGCATATATATCAAACACTGCTGGTGTCTCAGCTAGTTATAATGTTAACGTAGCTAATATCTCTCATTTTTATGTTGATATAACAATACCAAGTTATGTTAGTGGAGCTGTTTTAAGTTTTGATTGGAAAGCTTGGGGTGAGGATTCGGCTGGTGCAACTCAATATGATTATGGTGCTGTTGTTATTACCGACACCGCTACAACACCTATAGCAAATACTGAAGTTTCAACTGCTTTAGCTACTTTAGATGCTAATCTTAACCCTACTGGAAATGGTAGAATTGGTGCAAGAACAAATTTAGGTAAATTTAATTTAACTTATGGTGGTGCTGATAATACTTGGAGAACAGAATCCATTAGATTAATTAATTACGCTGGTCAGACTAAACGTTTAGTCTTTAGTTGGATAAATGATGGTTCGGTTGGAAATAACCCACCATTTGTTTTGGATAATCTTAAACTAATTGAATTTTAAAAATTAAATTAAATATTTATAAACATGGGAATATATAAAATTGGTAAATTAAAAATAGAACCAATACTTTTAGTTAATGAAGGTGTTGAGGTTTCACCTAACTACATAATAACAACTAATTTAGATTTAGGGGTTTATAATGATATCACTTCAATTGAAAATTGGGATATCTATGGTATGTTATATTTAGGTGATTTGATGGTCATTAGAAATGAACTTACAACCCTAATAAATCAAATTGGTTGGGGAAATTTAAATGGTGTTGAGAAATTGATAGGTGTAAAATATTTTGTTGTTACCAAAGAAAAAAGGGATGAAGTTTTATCTGATGATGAACAAATGGAATATGGAGATATTTTATTTAAAAAAAATAGAAATACTAAGAGTGTGGTTGGAGATATATTTTTGAATAAAACTCCTAACGAAATAAGTGAATTTTTAAACAACTCTGAAGGTCAATTATTTAACTATTTAGAGTTAAATATTGAATTTGATGGTAATTATAATAACATTTGGCACCAAATACAAGTCCCAAATGTTGAACCTAATTCAGTTGTAATGATTAGTATTAGAAATTCTTCTGGTAAAAGATATGGTGGTATTAGACAAACTGGTTCAACTTTAGATAGAAGATTTTTAGTTGCCGCTAATTCTGATTTATCATTAGTTGTGAAGGTTGATGGAGATTCAAAAATAGAGGTTTTCAAACAAGATAATAAAATAAGTTTTAACGTAACAGCACAATTAAGCTAATGAGTAATAGATTATACAAATACAACGGATTTGATGACACAACTAATTCAATAATTAGTGGTTATACATATAATGACGCATATATTTTTGGTGAAGAGTCAACATATAGTGGTTCAACTGAATATACTGACATAACTAGTATTAACAATTTAGATAAAATTGGTGAGTTAGTTGGGTTAAACCATTTTGAAGTTAGAGAAGAAATTAAAAATCTTTATAATACTGATGGGGTTGATTGGGTTGATTATACCTTAGAGACTAAAAAAACTCTTTCAAGATATTTTATAGTTAATAAGATACAAAGAGATGAGGTTTATACTGATGAGGAACAAGAAGTTTTTAATCACTATGTGATTTATCATTTCATATCAGAAGATGTTATTGAAAGAATGGGTAATAATATAAATTATAAAACAACCCCAAAATCAATAGATTATAAAAAAGATTTAAATATTAGATTACACCCAGATTTCACCTTCAATAATTTAGGTTTTTTAACTGAAGTTATTTATTATGAAAATCTAGTTGTAACACCTAACGCTATTGGTTCAGCTGATTTTGTTTTTTCTAATCCTATTGTTAAATATACAGCTGAATACACAACTGGTGGTGATGGTTATGTACAATCTAGACTAATCAAGCGTTATTGGATGATGATGGATGGTACGTTTGGTGGTAATTATAAAGAGAGTTTTAAAATCTATGACCCAATTTCATCTAGAGAAGAAGCTAAAAGAAGAAGAAAGAATTTGGTTAATAATCTATTAGTTAATGTGGTTGGATTATTATTAATGACAACACCAGAATTAACAGTAGTTACTGAAGCTGAAGCTGATGCAATGGGATTCATGAGAGATATAGAAAGTGCGATTACAGCTTATTATGAATCTGGAAACACTTTAGATGCTAATGGGAATCCATGTCAATTAATACAATTAATTTCAGTTCACACATATGCACGTTTAGATAATTATGTACCAGGGACGGGGAATACAGTAACAATAAGAATGTATATAATGGGAAGTTTAAGTCCAGAATAATTATGTTAGGAAGCGAAAGTAATTTTTTTTCATCAGATAAAGAAACATTAGATTATATCAAAGGTGAGATGGTCCATTTTTTGAAATTACACAAAACTAAAACAAGTGTAATTGATTTATACGTGGAAGCATATGAATTTTTTATAGAACACCCTAAAAAATTCGATGGGGCTACTGTGTTAAAGGATGTTGAAATTATCCCAAATTTAGATATTTGGGCTATGATACATGATTACATGTATATTAAGTTCAACGTTGCAGTTAGTTGGAGGTTAAAATATTATGCTGATATAATTTACACTTTGGAAATGGAGAGAATGGGAATTTCATATAGCACAACGTGGGTTAGGTTTGTATTATTATTATTAATATC
>Ga0208133_1000788_pt1 | contig 11779 bp, 17 predicted proteins | sample ColrivemetaGS535_FD_187595 | JGI IMG/M metagenome (GOLD analysis project Ga0208133, IMG submission 187595) | Estuarine microbial communities from the Columbia River estuary, USA - metaG S.535 (SPAdes) (version 2) | ecosystem: Environmental > Aquatic > Marine > Intertidal zone > Estuary | place... | reverse complement strand
TAACATAGTTGTAGTCATCACCAAAGTACAAATCAGTTGACGAATTTTGTCCTGCTGGACGCATAATGTGTAAGTGACTTGGACCACCTGGTTCAGGTAATGCGCCAAACTCAATGCCACCACGAGCAGTTGTCATAGTAACAACGCCATCAGTGCCTACGCTAACAGAATATATAGAGCCTTCTGGGCTTGTGTTAGTAATTTCGCTGGAACTAGGTAAGCCCTGATTTTCCCACTTGCTTTGATTGTTATTCCAAGTTAGAACTTGACCCTGTGATGGATCTTCTAAAGCAACATCAGTTAATGCGCTTAATGTAGAAGCACCGCTTCCGCTTGGTGTTGCCCATACTGGCGTTAAACTAGAGTTAAGTGTTAGAACTTGTCCATCTAAACCTGCTGTAATGCCAAGGTCGCTTAGGCTACTTGGAATAGTTGGCCTGTTAGTTAAGTCATTGTAACTTGTAACGCCTGGGCCTCCCGAACCAAAGCCTTGGCTTGTTACCCAGCTTTCTGTAGCGTAACCTGTTAGATCTGGAATGCTTGGCTTGTTGCTTAAATCGTTATAACTGCCGCTTGTTGCCACTGCGGCTAAGTTAGGAAGGCCAGTTAAACTTAAATATGCGCCATCAAATAATATAGGCTTGTTGGCCAAGTCTGCGTAATCACCACTGAATATTGTTGGTCTATTTGTTAAATCACTGTAGCTACCGCTGGTTGCTACTGTAGCTAAATTTGGCTTATTAGTTAAATCAGCATAGCTTCCACTTGTTGCTACTGTAGCTAAATCCGGAGCATCTGTTAGTTTGCTGTATGCTAAACTTGTGATCCAAGCTGGATTTGCGTATGTGCCATTTGTATATACACCATTACTTACTGTAGCGGCATTGCCGTCAATGCTTACACCTGCTAGTGTTAATGCTCCACTAGCGCGATTAAATTCTACTTGTGTTGTACCAATATAAGCACTAGTCGCCACTGTTGGCTTGTTTGTTAAATCGTTGTAGCTGCCACTAAAACTATCAGACATAATGTTAGTGTTAGTATTATTAGCACCTGTGGTAAGATCCAAGTAGAAGCCTCTGCCAGTTCCTCCACCTTCAAAAAATCTTATTTTATTATCGTAGACGTCAATGATAACATCACCAGCAAGAGTACTGCTCGGTGCTTTAGCAAGTTGTATTTCACCGCCCTCAATGCCTGAAGCACTTGTAACAGTCAAGCGATTAAATGATACACTATCACCTGTGTTTAATGATTGATTGGCAGTAAACAATGTTGGTTTGTTTGTTAAATCATTGTAGTTACCACTAAACAATGTAGGTAAATCATCTAAGTCGTTATAACTGCTAACACCTCCGCCACCTGCGGCTGCTGATACCCAACGTAGGTTACCTTCACCGTCTGTGGCCATTATCTTACCGTTGCTACCGCCGCCAATTTTAATATTATCTACGCTTTCAACTTTAACTGCGTTAATGTTGTTGTCAAATAAAAGGAATTTACCAGTTCCCATTGTGCCAGCATTTAAGTCTGTGCTGTATATCTGAAACTCATGCGTGAAATCGTTATTATCTATTGCCATTTTTTTTCCTTCTATTTACAATACTATTTTGTATTGTTTTCTATATTTAATCAAAACTCTCCGCTGTCCAAAGAAGCATTGCTTATTATACTAGCTACGCTTGCCCCAGGAACCCAGTTTGTGCCATCCCAAATTAAAGTATCACCTACACTAGGAGCAACCGTCGAAGTATCTACATCAGACAATCCGTTTATATTAGTTGGAATAAACGGTTTATTATTTAAACTATTGTAATTGCTATCAAATAGATTGGGTTTATTTGTTAAATCATTATAGCTACCACTAAATCCTGCAGGTATAGTTAAACTAATAACACCAGTAGAATTATTATAATTTAAATCACCGCTAACACTAATACTAGCTCTTGCTCTTTCTGTTGTGAAATATAAATTACCGCTTTCGCTTATATTAGCTGTTGTTGGTTTATTAGTTAGATCAGTATAACTACCACTAAACAATGCTGGTTTATTAGTTAAGTCAGTATAACTACCACTAAACAATGCTGGCTTATCTGTTAAATCGTCATAGCTAGTAACAATGCTACTGGTAGCATTGTCTACATATTGTTTTGTGGCAGCTTCCAAATTACTGCTAGGATTACTTGATAAAATTAAAGCACCAGTTAGTGTACCGCCAGTTAAAGATAATTTACTAGCAATGCTAGCAGTAACATCTGTTATAAAATTAGGATTATTGCCAATGGCGGCCGACAATTCATTTAGTGTATCTAGCAATAACGGAGCACCGTTAGTTAGATTGTTAATGGAATTATTCACATAGCTAGTTGTAGCTAGACCAGCTTCGTTGAACCCTATTACTTTAGTTGCAGAGTTATAGGTAATCCTGCCAGTGGCACCGGCTACGCCAGAACCTGGTTCTCCCCTGTCACCTTTATCGCCCTTTGGACCTCTGATATAACTGAAATTTTTAGGTTTAACTATAGACATCGACGTTTTTCCTTGTTAATATTATTTACCGTTTTTAAACATATAACCCAACCAAAACTATGATATAGGTTAAATACTTTTGTGGACAAACAAACCCCAAGTCTAACTAATCAAATCCAAATTGGAGGTATTAGAATGACGAAACAAAGACAAAAACGTGTTCAACCACAAGAACACGCATCTGTTCTGCACATTGAAAAGTTCCGCAAGGAACGTAGTAGACAAGTAGAAATATTGCCTAAGAATCTTAGACAAGAAGACTATCTTGCGCTGTTAGAAGATCAAAGAAAAAGTATCGTATTTGCAGTAGGTCCTGCCGGAACGGGCAAGACTCTATTAGCTTGTATGATGGCTATTCGCGAACTAAAAGCTGGCAGAATTGAAAAGATTATTATTACAAGACCAGCAGTCAGCGTTGACGAACAACACGGCTTTTTGCCTGGCACATTAATCGAAAAGATGGCTCCGTGGACTCGACCTATATTCGACGTATTCGAAGAATATTGGGCTCCGAAATACATAGAGAATATGATCGAGGAGAATGTAATCGAGGTAGCTCCTTTAGCCTACATGAGGGGAAGAACATTTAAAAAATCAATCATTCTAGCAGACGAAATGCAGAACGCTACACCAAGTCAAATGAAAATGCTTTTGACACGTATTGGTAATGAAAGTAGAATCTTTGCTACGGGCGACTTGGCCCAGCATGATCGCGGTTTTGAAGAAAACGGATTAAGAGATTTTACTGCACGACTAAAGAAATCATCGTCAAAGATGATAGGTGTAGTAGAGTTCGAGCGATGTGACGTAGAACGCCATGCCGCAGTAGCCGAGGTATTAAAGATTTACGGTGAAGAGTAAATTGTAAGTAATAGTTAACTTGGGGTAGTCCACTTTACTTTATAATCCGCGACGCATACGGTCTAGTTTGACAATAGTAGCACTTAAATTGATTTCAGGGTCAGCACACAAACTGTGATTCACCATTCCTTCTTTAATGATGATAATGGCAGCGTCTTGTGTATCTTCATCATCGCCCCAGAACGCTAAATTACGATACAAGAACTTATAAACTTCTTCGTATTCTTCCAACGTAATCTTTTTACAAATCATTTCACGTGCTTGTCTAACTTTACCATTTTGGAACAATGCAATAGCTTCTAACTTCCACTCACTGCTGTCTGTGCCTTGACCAGCCGCTGGCATTTCTAATTTTCCACTGCGACTGTATTGTTGTGCTGTGTTAATTGCTTTACGCAGATCTGGATATGTAGCCTTAACAAAACTAGTCAAAGTATCTACATCAAAGTCACAGCCTTCATCAGCAAGGATCTGTCCTAGTCGTACAGTAAAATCTGTTTCGTCTAAGTTGTTGAAACTAAAGCCTTGGCAACGACTATGCAAAGCTGGCATAACCTTGTGTGGCATATTACAAGTTAGAATGAAACGTGCTACATTACTGTATTGTTCTAGCATACCACGTAACACGCCCTGTGCGTTGGGACTTAGATAGTCTGCTTCGTCAAGGATAATAACACGGAAGTCACCGAAGCTCATACTTCGACAAAAGTTACTGACTTTTTCACGCAGGTTATCAACACCAGTTTCGTGGCTGGCATTAATAAACATAATGTCTGCTTTTTGCACTTCTAGTTCATTGCATAGAACTTTGGCCAGTGTTGTCTTGCCTGTGCCTGGAGGCCCGCTTAATAGCAAATGCGGAATGCTTTTGTCTTTAACCCAACCCTCTACCATAAGTTTTTGACTGGGATTAATCCAAACGTAGTCTTTAATGGAGGCAGGTCTATATTTCTCGACCCAGAGATAGTTTTGTGTAGTCATAGTGTTATTATATACTAAGCCCTGACGAATGTCAAGACTTATCTAGCGCCGAAGTCTTCGGCTCGGTGAGCAGGTGTGCTCATGTCAAAGCTGTCACCAAACATTAAGTCATCTGGTTTTTGATCCGATACCATAAGAATGCCGTTAGGATCGATCTTTTGGAATTTAAACTTTTCGCCATTGTCATCTTTAATCTCAATGGTCATAGTCCAGCGACCGTGTTCGCAGAGAATCCAGTCATCGACTTTAACGTCTGTGATATCTTCTGCTACTTGCCATACTTTGCCCCAACGTGGACGTACACCTTCTAATTTTCCGTTATCGTCACGAAGAACGATACCACCTTTAGTAGTACGTTCGCCTTGTTCTAGTATGGCAAAAATATTACCTGGTAATGGTTTAACCTTCATTATAGTTCCTTGCCTGTGTTTCTAAAATCAAAATCTAATGGTTCAGAAGGAGCACCAGCACCTTCTTTAGTTTGAATCTCTACGCTGCCATCTGCAAAAGTTACTTCGATACGTGTAACACCGTCTGCACCAACAACTTCTTTGCGATTAATCTCTTGTTCCATGGGATTAATTTTTACTTTTTTACTTTGAGCACTTGCTTGTTTATTATAAACAGTATTAGCAATCTCTTGGCTAGTAGTTAAAATTTTGCCACCGGGACCAAGTAAATCTCCTCGAGCATTTCTTCCGCTATTCCCTACAGCAATGGTTTCACCGCGATTGCTGGTAAAGGCCTGCATATTAAATTCTCTACCTTTTGCAGTTTTATGTTTACTCATTTTAAAAATTCCTTGATATCTAAGTTAAATTTATAACTATCTATTCTATGTACGCCAATTAAGTAAAGTACATAACTGGCAATGCTACTACCTCGGCCTACTCCATATACAACATTATTAGTTCTTATAATATTAACGAAATAAACTAAAAATCTCAATAGGTCAGTTAAATTTCTTTGTTCAAATTCACTTAACTCTAAATCAATCCGTTGCCATTGTTCTTTATTTAATGTATGTAAGGATTCTATATGTTTTCTAACATTTAATCTGCGATACTCATCTGGCATATTCCAAGTTATATCTTCTGTAGAACTATCTAATTCAAATGGATTCTTAATACCATATGATTTACAAGTTGATTCAAAAGTTTTAAAACTTTGAATGTTACGTGGCAAAATCTTTGCTTGTTTATTCAACAGCAATAATTCGATGATATCATCTTCTTCAACGTACATATTTCCTCGGTTGTCTAACATTATCCAATACTGATAAAACTGCCAAAGTCATTATCTTTACCTGAACCCGAAGCCTGTTTGGCTCTGATATCTTGTTGAGCAAATTTAACTTCGTCCAACATAAACATCATTTGTCCAATAACGCCTTCGCTGGCGCCAGCTCGTCGTGCAACATTTAATTTCTTAAGTATTTCACGCTCACGCTCAATTAAATCATTTAATTGTTTATTAAGATCTGGTTCAGACATTTTTAAAGTTTACACTTTCTCCGCAACCACAGGCATAAGCAACGTTGGGATTGTTCAAAACTAATCTAGAATTAAATCCAGTCTTTTCAATCTCTACTACGCTGTCTATGATGTGTGGTACAATAGACTTATTATACACTACAGAATGAGTATCGTCAAGTTCTATTACTTCACCATATGCATCAGAAACAGGTGTCCACGTATACTTGTATCCGTTACAACCCTGTTCATCTAAACTCAAACGCACCGCAGGCATATCGGCTTTATCCAACATACTAATAATGTGTTTTTTTGCTTCTTCCGTAATGGTAAGAACTATCATACTTTTACTAATACTTTTACTAGTTCTTCTTTAGTACTGCGGGCTTTAACTTCAACACCGTGTTTGTCAACAAGTCCCATTAACTCAGCTTTAGTCATTTTAGTCAAGTCGGCTTTTTTGTATTTTGCTTTAACTGTAACTGTGGCAGTTTCAATTGCGGCAGGTACTACAGCGGCTGGTGCAACCACTACATCTTCTATACCTAGCGGTACTTCTTCCATTTTTGGTGGTTCTACTTTGTAAGGCGTGGCTTCTGCCACTGCTGTATCACTCTTGCCAGTGATCCAGGCTAGAATTTTCTTGATCATAATCGTACATTCCCATTTCTAATCTTGCCTCTTCGGATACTCTGTCAGGAGTCCACGGAGGATCAAACACTACTTCTACTGAAATAGTTCTCATAGTATTTAACTCTTTAAGAGCATTTTCTACTACGACTTGCACCTGTTGAGGAATCTCTTCCGCACTGGGGCAAAATGCTGACGTCAGTGTCATTAAAATTTTAACACTAACATCATCAATATCAATTTTATAGATTAGCCCCAAATCATAGATATTCACTGGGATTTCGGGATCGTAGACTGTTTTTAATCCAGCAATAATACCTTGTTCAATTTGTTCGTTCATAATGTTTTGATCTTTGTTATCAAGTTAGCAACACCATTTTGTCTACCCATACTTAACAACGGTGCTAATCCTATATTCGTAAGTGTATTTAAGCTAAAGTCCTGTTGTTGTTTAGAGCTTGCTTGATTGTACCAAGCACAAATCATACTAGCAATACCTTGTACAATTAAACTTTCGCCATGACAATAAATCTTGTCATCAATTTTTTCTACCCATAAGTTACTGGTGCAACCTTGAACTAGATTAGCATCTAAACGTGAAATAGTAAACACAGGAATAGTTATACCATACTCAATGATCCATTCGTATTTGTCCATGGGATCTTCTAAATCAAACAGTTCGCTGAACAAGTCTTGAAAGTCGAGCATTTATTTCTCCTAGGTTATCTAAGGCTAATTCTACTTCTTGTTTAGTAGTGTAACAACCCCAACTTAATCTTAACAAAGCACCTTGGCTAATTTGTTTAATTAAAGGCTCTGCACAAAGTTTTCCACTGCGAATCATAATGTTTTTTGCATCTAACATCATTGTATAATCTTCAACTGTGCCAATAACGGGTTCCAAACAAATCAGTCCTGAATCTGTTTTGCTGATAGGAGTAAATTGTGCTAATGATATTTGATCATTTACAATTTTAGTAATACTAATATCGTGTGCTTCTATATCCGTTTGATGTTTCATTAACCATTCTACAAGTCTAGGTAATGAACAAATGGCACTAAGATTCTGTGTACCACTTTCAAATTTAGTAGCATTATCAGTCCACGTAACACTATCTGTACTTACACTGGTAACGGTGCCGCCACCTGGACGCACAGGATTAAAGTTTAACCAAACTGGATCTATCAGCAAACAACCTAAGCCCATTGGGCCATAGACTTTGTGCCAGGACCAAGCGACAAAATCAAATCCGCTTATATCAATTTTACGCTTACTAATAATTTGACTAGCATCTATAATACTTACAGCCGCAACATCTAAAGCTATCTTTTTAATAGCATCTAAATCATTGACTAAACCTAACACATTACTAACAGCATTAACAGCAATAACTTTACTAACTGCCATTGGCTCTAGTTTAATTTTTGCTTTTAAATCATCTAAGTCTATGCGTCCGTCTTTGTCTAAATTAATAAACACTACTCGCCATTTAGCATTACCTGATTGTGTCCAAGGTAAGATTAAACTATGATGGCTATCAATACCAACAAATACTACACCAGAAGACATTGCACTCATAATCATTGACGCGGCATCATTCAAACCTTGTGTTGTACCACTATTAAAAACAATACGCTTTTCTGGTTTGTTGATGTTGAGCCATTTGCCAATAAGTTCTTTGCTAAGTTGATATTGTTTGTCAACCCAAGTACCCATACTGTTGCCGCTACGATGTGCATTGCTTTTATTGGTTAGCATAAAGTCCCGCATATCATCTGCAACTGTATATAATGTTTGGCTTGTGGCAGCACTATCCAAATATATTACTTCTGGTCTACGTTTGAAGAATGGAAAATAATCACGCATTTAATAAACTTTGTTTAATTAACTCTTTATAATCGCTAACACCTCGGCTAGCAAGATAATACTTATCTTCTGACTTTAATGTTCCTAGAGCATTTCCGTGTGTAGCAATGATGTTACTGTTTTTAATAAACATTTCTGGTCTAGCTTTGATTTTACTTCGATCAAACGGCCAACTACGAATTTGTATATCGGTTTCTACTCCACTTACTTCTTTTGGAATATCTAATGTACAAACACAGTCGACTTCGCTGGTACCTTCTGCATAGATATAAATCTTAACTTTAAATTTACTGTCAGCAACCGGCTTTACTTTAATATTAGCTGTACATTTACCTTCAGTTTGAATAAACACAAACTCTAGATCCTGAGTAGGCACAATCATAAAGTCAACAGATTCTGCATCAAGATATACTTTACGCATTACTTAGATCCAATTTGTTATTACTGTATTTTGCTTGTAATTCCTTGTCGTGCGTTACTAACAATACTGAGCCACCAGCAATACAGGTTTCTTCGATTAATTCTATAATCTTTTGTCTACTTGATTGTTCTAATCCACTGTCTGGTTCGTCTAATAATAACAACTTAGTTTTTTTCTTAAACAGTTGTGATTGAACTAATTCATTCTTTTTACGTTCACCACCACTGGCGCCACTATTGAAAGCTCGCTTTTTCCAATCATTAGGTAACTGCATATTAAGGAACTTTTCGCTGGCCTCTGCAATTAACTCACTACGAGTGTAAGGCATATCGTGAACTTTATTAATTTCATTTAATAATGTCATTGTGTTTACACCGTCAATGGTTGGTGGTGCTTGATGTGCCAAAAATACTCCGGCTCTTGCACGTTCATGACATTCCATAGAGTGCAATTTATTTGCTGCCAGTGATATCTCGCCGGTGATATTTATATCAGGACGTCCCATAATGGCGTGTAGCAAAGTACTTTTACCTGCGCCATTTTGTCCGGTTACTAATAAACAATTGCCTGCTTCCAGCTCAATGTTTACATTTTTTAAGATCTCTTTGTTGCCAATACTAGCTGACAAGTTTGTTATTTTTAGCATTATCCTATACTGCCTTCCATTGTTACTGATAATAATTTATTTGCTTCTGCCGCAAATTCTAAAGGCAATGTGTTTAATACACTACGGCAAAAGCCGTTGACAATCGTTGATGCTGCCTGCTCTGCATCCAAACCTCGTGTTGCTAGATAATAAAGTTCTTCTTCACTTACTCTGCCAGTAGTAGCTTCGTGTTCAATTTGACTGCTGTCATTGCGACATTCAGTGTAAGGAACAGTATTGCTGGTACTATCGTTGCCAATCATCAAACTATCGCATTGTGTGTAGTTACGACTATTCTTTGCTGTTGGTGCAACACGAACTAGGCCACGATAAGTCATTGTGCTTTTACCAATGCTAATACCTTTGCTGATAATCTTGCTACGAGTATTAGCACCAATATGAATCATTTTGGTACCAGTGTCAGCCTGTTGATGACCTTTGGTAACTGCCACTGAGTAAAACTCTCCAGTGGATCCTTCTCCTTGGAGTACGCAACTTGGGTACTTCCAAGTAATGGCAGATCCTGTTTCCACTTGAGTCCAACTAACTCTGCTTTTAACTCCACGACATTGGGCACGTTTGGTAACAAAGTTATAGACTCCTCCAACACCGTGTTCGTTGCCGGGGTACCAGTTTTGTACAGTCGAATATTTAATCTCTGCCCTATCAAGGGCAACAAGTTCGACGACTGCGGCGTGTAACTGATTCTCGTCACGTTGGGGTGCTGTACATCCCTCCAAGTAAGATACATAACTATCCTTATCTGCTATAATTAAGGTGCGCTCAAATTGACCGCTACCAGCACTATTAATTCTAAAGTAAGTGCTCAACTCTAATGGGCATCGTTTGCCTTCTGGAATATAAACAAAACTACCATCACTGAATACTGCTGAGTTGATACAGGCAAACCAGTTATCACCTTTAGGTACAACAGAGCCTACATATTGTTTAACTAAATCAGGATGATGTTGTACTGCTTCATTAAAGCTACAAAAGATAATTCCTTCTTCTGCTAGTTTATCTTTATATGTTGTACCAATACTAACACTATCAAATACAGCATCAACTGCTACACCAGCAAGTTTAGCACGTTCGTGCAAGGGAATACCTAGTTTCTCAAAGTCATCTAAAATCTCTTGCGGGACTTCATCTATGCTATTAAATTGTTTCTTAGGACGACTGTGATAGTAGATATTGTCGTAGTCAGGGCGTGTGTATTTTAACTCAGCCCAGTCGGGCTCAGTCATTGAAGATAGTTTGTTTAGTGCATCTAATCTAAACTCTAACAACCATTCGGGTTCATTATTCTTAGCACTAATAAGTCTAACCGTTGTTTCATTCAAGCCCTTGCCTGTCAACTCTGATTCGACTTTAGTAGTAAACCCTGCTGTGTATTCTTGTTCTAATTCATTCATTGTTTTATTATGTCGAATAGGTTTCCATATTCGTATCTTGTCCAATCTTCCATATCAACATAAGTGTTAATACATCTACGATATATTTTCTTTAGCCATATACGTTCACCGTTGATAGTTGTAACCGGTCTCCAAGCAAACCAAATCTGCCACGGCTTGACTTCTATCTTTCTATATACATTGCCGATGGGATCTAGCATTACTGCCACCGCAACATAAACATCATTTTATCTTGTTGACTTTCAAACTCTAGAATCATTCCAGTTAATGTACATTGTACACGACTTTCGGTGCACCAGTCAAATATTTGTTCTTCATTATCAAACCAAAATCTATAGTCGCAGATTAGTAGCATAGGTGCACCGAATCTGTTAACTTTTGCGTCAACAAATTTTATACCTTTTTCTTTTAACATTTTATGTGCGGTGTTTGCTTCTTTGTGTACCAAGACCATTCTATCACCTTGTGCTTCTTCCATTAGAATTTCCCAACAGAGTTTGGAACTATTATAATGAGCTGTAGGTGTCATAGAGGCTGATAGAATTTCATATCGTCATCATAGCATCCTTGCCAATCGTTAACTGGATCTCTGTCAATAATGCCGAATTGTCCAGAGTATATACTTTCAGCAAAGAAACTATTCTTATCGTGTTTTAGTAAACAGTTTGCAATTTCCTTGCTCATATTTCTTGTTGGACGAGTAAGAACATCAGGTCGCAACTTAACTACAAAATCAAAATCTAAGTTAGTTGTACGTGTTTGATATTCTTGCATTACTTCAATACTTTTACGCCAAGAGTAATGCATGGGATTCCACCCAGTGTTATATTTGACCTTGAGTATTTCATCATAGTCTTCTACAACAAGTTTCCCATACAAACCATATATGTCTACAAACTTGGTTAGTGTATCGTGATCTAAAGGATACCCCTCTCTATGAATACCATTAGCATTGTA
>Ga0208133_1000785_pt1 | contig 11804 bp, 22 predicted proteins | sample ColrivemetaGS535_FD_187595 | JGI IMG/M metagenome (GOLD analysis project Ga0208133, IMG submission 187595) | Estuarine microbial communities from the Columbia River estuary, USA - metaG S.535 (SPAdes) (version 2) | ecosystem: Environmental > Aquatic > Marine > Intertidal zone > Estuary | place... | reverse complement strand
TTTGTCTGTCAATTAAGTTTTGTAACTTTGAATTTTCCATAATATTTGTAGCAATTATCCTTGCAATCGGAGTTTATTTGTTTTTAAATGTCAAGTTTTTTCCATCATTTACCTGACAAAATTATTATGCTGTCATTATTATAATTAACGAAACGGCTAACGTGATAACTGAAATCCAAGCCATTATTTCTATAATTATTTCCTCTTTGTTATTCATACTTTTGTCGATATATAGTTAATAATTCCTCTAAAGTTAAATTTTTACCTTTGTAGTCCCAAAGATATATTGAATTAAAATCGCACTCCAATCGCAACCAGGTGACAAAATTAATAATTCGTATTAAGTCGTCGTTCTTAGGTATGTATTTTTTGCCTTTCATTTTGAGAATAGTTTTATAATGTAATACCAAAGCCAAATGATTGACGGACGGATAAATTCATATACTAAAATAGCTAAGATTAAATTCATAATAGTTCTATTTCTTGTTTAACTTCTTGCCAATATTCTTGTATTTCAGATATTAATGGAAGATTATTAATAATCTCATCAACTGCTATTAATGCACATACTTTAGCATCTTCTCTTGCTTCTTCATCATACATTAAATTTGATCTTAAATACATTGCATATTTATCGAATAACTCTTTGGCTTTGTCTTTTTCTGTCATATCTTTTTAATATTTAACTCCCCAACATAAATGTCGGAGACAATTTCTTTACAAAATTATCATTATAATCGAACTCCATTTCAAAAAATTCTCCATTATCTAAATATTTAAAAGTATAAATATAATGATTTGACATTGATTTTTTTTGATTGCTCCACTTCTCCGGCATTTCTAAATTCTTAGCCGTTCCAATCATTCGAAACTCACGCCCAGCCGTTCCAACCTGAGGCAATAAATGAATACCGATTTTACTATTTTTTACAATTAGATAGTCCATTATAAATTTTTTATTGCCCAATTGGCATAGTCAATAATCTTTTGAAAATCCTCTTTGTCTTGGCCTTTTTGTCTCCAGTTGTATTTATCAATATTAAATTTGCAAATCGCTATAATTTGCTCCTTACTTAAGTTCGCCTCAGCTCGCTCAAACGTGTCAATACCGATTTCATATTGTTTTGGCTTTTTAATTTGTGAATAAGGATTTTGAACTGAGTCAAAAAAATTAGTATTTGGTATTTGTTTCATAATATAAAAAATAAACCCTCCTCGATTGCTACCGCCAAGCGCAAAAGAAAAGGGAATTATTAAATACTTTACTTTGGCGGTTGTACAAATATATAAAATTAATTTTTAATTACGCAAATTATTTTCATTAAAGATTTTAAGTGTATAATCACGTTTTTTTAATACAGCTTTATAAATGTCAAGTTCGATCCCTCCTTTGCTAAATATCCAAAAGACCTCGTTATTTAAACGCTCTTTTGTGGTTAACCTTGCACGGCTTTGCCAGTAACTTGTCGCACTAAAAGCGATATTATAATAGACTAAGTATTTGGCATTCTTTAAACTTATTCCCTCACGCCCGGAGACGATTTGCAAAGCAATATTTTTGTCGGTATTATCAAACTCCTCGACGTCATTTGTTAAGTTATCTCCATAAACTGATTTTAAGGCGTTATATTCCTCTTTGAAGACGTAAAAAATAGCAATTTTTACTCCCGAAAATTTTTGGAGAGTAAATTCAGCCTTTGAGTAATCAATTACTTTACTCGATCCGTCCTCAAATTTACAAGTTCCGGAGCTTAGTTGGTGTATTTTCTGCATCAATTTAACTCCGGTATCTCCGAGAATGACCTGGCCGTCGGTATTCTTAACAACTAAATTCTTTTTGAGTTTGTTAATTATCAAATTAGTTATCGGTTGCATCTCGCATTCTAAAATCATTTCGTTAACTGAGGTCGTAAATCCGGCCTGAGCCTGTGTAAAAGTTATAATATAGTGTTGTGTCATTCTTCGAATTAACTGCTCTTTGGCTTGAGAGTAGTCTTTTATAACCGCATAGCCTAAGCGTTTCTCTTTTACGTCCACATAATCAATCGCCCACTTATAAAAGTTCGTATATTGTTTAAAAGGCGAATAATCGCTTACCCAAAATTGGTGAAACCATTGCGAATGACTCTCTGGAGTTGGCGTTCCGGATAAAAATATCATTGGGAGTTTTGAATAACGCTTTTTAAATAGCTGAGCAACTTTGTTAGGCTTTGGAAACGCTCCAAATCGGTGGTGTTCATCGTGAATGATTAAGTCGTATATATCCGTCACTAAGTGCAAAGACTCATCGTTAATGACGGTTAAATCAAACGTAAAGCCAAAATTATCGTAGTCCCATTGAATTGAGGAGATAGCTTTTTTCTTTGTAAGGAATAAGACTTTTTTAGCTCCGAATAGCTTTGCAGTATTTAAAGCCGTTATTGTCTTTCCAGTTCTCACGGCCATTGCTAAATAAACAATTTTTTTATGTTCTAAAACCTCAGCCGCCTGAGCTGAGATTTTAATTTGATATTCTCTAAGTTGTAGCATAATTAATTTATGTATAAAAAATCGTTCGTTTCTGGGTTCGAATAGAAGGCATTGATTTCAATAAGTTCTTTAACCTCGATAATTTCAGATTCAACTCTTTCAATTTCTGAGTTAAGCTTTGATATATTAACATTCCCCTTTCTTCTATTGGAATACTCTCGTAAATCTTTAATAATTTGTAGTGTCTTTTTGATATATGAATTAATTTCTGTTTGTTGGTTTCCAATTTCGATATTAATATTGATTCTGGAATAGGATCTCTCACGTAACCAAGTTTTAATTTTTTGAATTCTATAAGTTCCTTCTCTTTCAATTTGCTTTTTAATATTGGAAACTCCTTCCTCAAGTTCAACAAGTTCTTTGCTGAAATTTCTTTTATATTGTTTAATTCTGTTTGTAATAATTTCAAATTCTCCTCTGTTAGATTCCAATATTTTCGGGAGTACAATGTGTTTACATTTGTTGTCATCTTTTATGTTTATTTCTGTTATTGGTATATTTAATTTTTTTAGTTCTAATATATCCTCGTAGCTTTTTTTATGAGTATATAAAATTTCAATGCACATTATTAATTCTCCTTTTAAATTATAACAAGATAAATCGGGTTTTTTATTTTCTTGTTTTTGCTCTGGAATAATATTATCAAATTCAATCCATTTTTTAAAAATAGTATCGTAAAATTTTTTAGAACGAACTATTATCATTTTTGCATTATAATGTTCTGGAGATTCCGAAACAATATTATTTTTACCAATAGAAGCAAAAGGATTGTTTGATTCTTTTATTCTAAAATATTCTCTCTCTTGTCCTTGAGCAAAAGTATAATCTAATGGTAAATTTTTATATAATTTATAACTATCCCCCCTGATTGCTTCTGAGTAATGAGTTAAAACATCAAACTCATTATATAAATATTCGTATTTTACATCGCTCATTTTTTTAATTCTTTTACATATTTATAAATCATTTGTAAAGAAACTCCCAATTGTTCGGAAACTTCTTTTTTATTTAAGTCTGGATTTGCTTCAAATAAGATTTGAAATTTTTCTTTTGTCGATTTATTATAATTTGATTTTATCACTGTTCTAATTTCCGCTACTTCTATTGAGTCGACCTTTACTTTTTTAGCCATTGCAATAAAGTATTTAGATAATTTTTCAGCCTTTAAAATAGATTCTTTTGATATACTTTCAAAGTTATAATTATCCTCTCCAATACCATTAAAAACGTGTAGTAATAAAGCAAATCTCGGAATGTATGATTTTTGTTTTGGTAACATTGATTTCATATATTCATTCTCTTCACTTGAATTCTGTATCTCGGTAATTTCATTAAAAATTCTCTTCCATTCTGGTTTTGATTCCTCATTAAATTTAACAATTAATGGATCAATATTTCCTTCATCGTCTCTTTTAATAATTCTATACTTAATTGCCTCAAAAAAAGCTATTATTGTATCGCTATACCAATTAATAGTATTAACATCCATTTCTTTGTCATTGTATTTTTCAATTGTAAGCTCTGGGAATGATAATAACATTCTATCCATAAATCCGTTATCTTTATTGTCATCTGTATAAAACGAATTAAAAATAGCCGGTTGTATTCCTCCTAAAACTGGAATTAAAGGCTTTGCCACAAACGATCCGGCTCTAGACATTCTATTTAAATTTACGGATTTACCGCTCCAGGTTGAAAGCCAAAATTCTAAATCACTACCAGGCTTGTATTTATTCATATCTTTAAACCAACCGGCTAGCTCATCTTTAAAAACTCCTACAGATATATCGTTTTGTTGATGCAAATCAACTAAAGCCTCAATTGTAATATCGTTGGCAATAAATTGTTTTTTTAAAGGTTTATTTACTTCCGGATATTCCTCCTGATCTTTTTTAGAAAGGTTATTGTAAAATTCATATTTCTCATATTCCTTTATAAAATTGCTTATTTCTCGATTATTAATTTTTTCAATTGGAAAAATTATATTAGATATTGAAGGAGTTTTTCCAATTCCAGCCTTTCCAACAATTGCAACCCAAATAGTCGCAAGTTCTAACCAACCTTTTTTTACCTCAATACGCATTGAATTTCCAATACTCAAAGATATCATCCAAAGAAGTGAACAACCCATATAATCAATTGAGCTATCTAAAGTCTCTTGACATTCTAAAATGTAAGATTGAATAGATTTTGGAAAAATATCAATAGGAAATTGTAAATCATTTTTATTTATAATTATTTTCTCTTTTGGCTCAAGTTCTTTGTTAACAATTCTAGATCCGTAGCCTTCAGAATATAATTTACTCGATGCTAATTTCATATCGTTATTATGAAATTTACAAGCATAAGCCGTAAAAGGAGTATAAAGAGTTTCATGTTTATAAATAGTACCCGTTGAAAATAAAAACATAAAACCGTTATCTTTAAAGATATATCCAGAATGAGGGGAAGTTCCTCCGTGTCTTTTTATAATATATTTATTAGATAAATTTCCAACAATACTAAAATCATCGTTTATAATTGAAAATATATCATTTCTTTGATTAAAGTCATCCCAAGGTGTAATCTCTGTATCTGAATAAACTTTTTTATCTCTTTTTATTTCAATCGGTTGCTCGTCAATATAATTATACATTTTAGAAAATGACATTAAAACCTCTCTATCATCGTCAGTAATAAAATCTATTTGATGATAACCATTTTTAGAAACTTTATTATCTGGATATGTAAAGATATAACCTCCAATTCCTCTAGTCTCTAAAATAGCCTCTTTATGACCTTTTAATTTAGCTAATTTTAAATTTCCTTCTACTCTTTTTGATTTATATAAAATATGATAGCCGGCATTTTTAGTTTTATAGATGACAAGTTTGTCATCAAAATCTAAAATATTATCTTTTAAATAAGTAGTATATTCATTCCAGAAATCCTTTTGCTCTTTTGCAGTTGAAAAAACTTTTAAATCAATATCTATACATTCTAAAAATTCAAATCCGGTAACGATTCCAAAGTTATCAGTTGCGGGTATTTCTGTTTTATCCTTTCTAAAAATTCCTCCTTTATAGTTCCAATTGTTTAAAAATTTATCCCAATCAATTTTTTTAGATTGTGATTCCTTCCATGGAAAATTAGGCACTTTGTTATCGCTAACCGTGATGAGCGAAAAATTGTCATAAAATAATTGTAGTTTACTTTGTTCCATTATTTTTTTAAATATAAAAATCCCTTTGGTTTCGTTGTGGTGGCAACTACTCCCAAAAGGATTTTATTAAAATTCTTTTATTATATCATATCCACCAATACAATATTAAAGCAAATATACAAATTAATTTAATATATAATACATTTTTTTAATCAATTTTTTTAAGTTTAAACTTTTTAAACTTTTTTAAACTTTTTTTAAACCAAATAAAAAAGTTAATATATTGTAATTTAACTATTTAAACTTTTATTTTAAACTTTTAAACCAGGTTTAAAGATTTTTTATAAAAATAAAAAAAAATAGTTTTAAAAATTAATTTTATTTTATTAAACTTTTAAACTTTAAAGGTTTAAAGTATTGATTTTTAAAGTTTTAATTTTAAAATAGGTTTAAAATAGTTTAAAATAGTTTAAAGCAAAAAAAAGGAGACCGAAGTCCCCTTTTTAACCAACAATTAACCAACACTATTAAAAATCCAAATCCTCATCCTCGATAGTCTCCTCAATAACAACTCCAATACTTTCATTTTCTATTTTACTTAAATACGTCTTTAAATAAGCCTCCAAAGTATTGAATGCTTCATCGGCTAAGTCTGCCTCTGAGTCACTTAACGACTTCTCAAAAGCAAAGCCTGGAGTTGTATATTTAACAGCTCCTTTTTTGCCGTCGATTGCTTTGGATACGACAACCCACTCGTCCGTCAAACGTGATCGAGTCTTTGCTGTAAAATCCCCGTAACTTTGGCACGCTGCGCCCTTAAGTTGTAAGTTAGCGATTGAGCCGTCTTCGAGCATACAATATACGCTCTTAACATAATGCCCTCCGGCCGCCTTAATTTTCTCCTTAATGTCTTTGTATAATCCCTTAGCGATTTCGTTTCCTTTGAATGGTTTGACAACCATTTCGTCACGCGAGATAAATTTTACCTCGTTGGAATTGATTTGACTCGAGCTTGCGTCGTTCCAACCTTTGACCGTGTGCAATTCGTCAAGGACTAAAAATTTAAAAGGTAACTGGATTGACACGTTTGCCGAAGTTTCACGATCGTAAAAGCTAAAACACTTGTCATTTGATTTCCACTCAATAAATTTAGTTGAGGGATTTGAAGTTGGTTGTGAAAACGCTTGTTTTCTGTTTGAAATTGTACTCATAATTTTATTTATTTATGGTCTGAAATTAAGATGCTCAAACCTTGCATCGGTATTATGATATTGCTAAATTATATAATTTTTTTTAATTAACAAAATTTTTCTGTATAAATTATTAACTCTTTCGGAATTAATACCTCTTTTATAGTAAAAATTTAATACTCTTTTGATCCTGGTTAGTTCGCTTTGCTTACTCATATACCGCCTCCAAATCTAAATAACGATAACTATTAGTGAACTTGCCCCAGCTAACTAAAACCGGGAGCGCTGGAGTTCGTTTTTCGTTTTGAAACTCGTTACCTATTTCAACTATAACTCCGATTTTGTCGGTTGGATTGTGTTTGTCAATCTCCATTGCGAAAACGCTTGTCTCTTTTAACTTTACTTTTTGTCCTATTCTCATTTTATTTGTTTTTAATGTTATTCAAAATTTTTACTTTCAATTTCTCTAAATTCTATTAATCCTTTATACTCAAAATTATGTTTTTCAAGTTCCATTTTTACTCTTGTCCTTTCGTGTTCTGAACGAATTATATTATTGGCTTGTTGAACTAATTTTGATTGAGCGTTTGCTGTATCATTATCAATTTCTTTGCTGTCTAATTTTTCCATTTGTGAAAATACAAATGCTAATAACGATTTTGTGTTTACTGGTTTCATAATTTGTAATGTTTTTTAATTGTTATTTCTAATTCTTCTTTTGCGTAAATTTTTAATAATTCTAATGAATTTTTATATAATGGTGATTTTTTATTTTTATATAATTTTGCCGTTAATAAACATAAATTATTATAAGTATCATTTTCATAAAGCCAATGATTTTTTCTACCATAATCCCCATAACCTCCTATTTCTTCACAATCAAATATATTTGCTATTTTATTAATAACTCTTCGAGCTGACATAATTTCTCTACATTCAAAATTTTCTTTAAAATTTACTATAAAAGGTTTTTTAATTTTATCAATAAGTCTTTTTATTATTTTTTTTTGATTTTTATCATTCATTATTTTATGTAAATCATAAAGTTTTAATAATATGATTGTATCATTTTGCATAATATTAAAATTTTAGTGATATTGAATTTTTGCGCGGCGTTGTTCCCACTTTGGGAACGTCGTTACCGTATGCGTCGATTATTGGTTGTTTTTGAGCGAGCTTTAATAGTTCAACCCTTGCGTCGAGATCGGATTTTAATTGGCAATAAATTTCGTCCTCAGCGTAGTTAATTGTGTCGCCTCCATTTGTCGGAACGAACTCAACGCCGTAATATTTCAATTTTTCAAATGGTAAATATTTACGCATTTCCGAGTCGGCTGAATTAATAACCTCTTTTAAACGGCAAATATTAGCCATAAAATGATGTTTGTCAACCTCGCCGTTTTCGATTACATTGTCAACCATTCGCTTTCCTGTAAGTATTGCGTCTTTTTTTGTAAAGGTTGGCTCGTACATTGTTAGCACTTGCTCTGAATTTTCTAAAAATAATTTTGAACTTGCTCCCATTATGAATTGATTTTTTGATAAGCGTTGCACATTTTTTCGTTGTTTGAGTAGTGAATTGATTGGACGGTTTTACGCATCCATTTGTCAAATTTTTTAATTTGTTTTAGTTTCTCTTCCATTTTTCTAAGATTTTTTCGATTGTTTGTTTGATTTCATTTTCTGCGTCTATTGGGATCAACCTTTTAATTATTTTGGTTTGAGTTCCCTCTTTAAATTTGGACTTGCGTCCGGCGTTTTTTTTATTCATTGAATATATTTAAAATATTAGTGAGAGTAACTTCAATATCAAAAAACATACAAATTGAACTTGCCTCGCTAATTGTTAAACCAAATACGCTGCGATTGTATTGTAAGCTCAATTCTATTTTTTCGGATGAGGTTGGATATTGCTCTTTTAAAATTTCTAATTTTTTCAAATATTCCGGTTTTAATTTTTCTAATAAATTCATAATGATAAATAATAAGTGATTAGTCTGTCCTGGATTGCTATTAATTTTTTCGCTTTGTCTAAGTTGTCGTTTAAATTTAAACCGAGTCCAACCATTTTAATATGGTTTTGAAACTTAAGCTCTGCGTTTTCAATCATTTTTAAGATTGCAATTTTTTTTCTGTGTTCGTGAATTAATCTTTTAGTGTCCATAACGCAAAATTATTTGAATTAAAAAATAACTTGCTGCAATTATACAAAATGTATAATAAAATTTTTTTGATTTCATAGTTTTGTTTTTAAAATTTTAAATATAAATCGTGATAAAATTTAACTCTATAATTATAATTATTAAATTTTGAATAATCCATTGGTAAACTTTCTATTGATATAATTATTACTTTTTCAAAAGAATCTTTTATATTGTCTAAAAATTCATTTATTTCTAAATTTGATTTTTCAGTTATTTCTGTTGTAGCTGTTATTTTATATGATTGCATTTTTTTTTGTTTAGGTATTTGTTGAGGTATTTTATGGAGAGGTATTTCTCTACCTCCCCATTTTTTAGGAAAAAAACACATTAGTTATCACAGTTATTAATTAACCAATTTTCAAAATCTTTTTTCATTTGTTCAAAATCAAAATCTAAAGATAAAATTTGTTTTTCTCTTGGTAAGTAAAATTCATTACAATCTTCTGACATTAATAATTCGTTTGCGAAATCTTTTTTAGTTATTGTGTTTAAATCAATCATAATTTTTTTTTTATTTGTTGTTATCTGAGTACAAATATACAATCAATTTTTAATTAAAAGGCCTTTAATTAAATTTTAACAAAACTTTAACATATTAAAATTATATGCAATCGGGTATAAATATCCGTATTTATTCGAAAATATACGCAATAGGGTATAAAAAAACCACTTTAAAAAGTGGCTTTGATTTGCTTAGGTCTGTGACGTCTCCAGTTAAGCGAATAAATTTAATCTTTTATTTAAGTAATATAAAATTAAAGCCAATAATATAAGCCAAAGCCACCAAAGTTTAGCAATTATCGAGATTTCTCTTTGCACTTCTTTTACGTTTGTTTTCGCTTGCGTGGTTGCCTTAATATTTTCTTTGTGACTACTTTGTACTATTTCGTTTTTTAGTGTCTTATTTAGGCTGTTTTCACGTCTGTGACGTATTTTAGCATTAAGATACGAGGTTTTTTTGCCCTCGTTATCTATAATTACAAGCGCTTTTGTGCTATCAATTGGCTCAATACAAAAATCGTTAACGACTTTCTCGATATTATAAGCGGTATTTGTAACGATTTTAGTAGTGTCGGAGATTGAAATTTCACTTTTTGTTGTGATTTCAGTATTACTTTTGTTTACTTTGCGAGTTCCGCACCCCACAAATAACAATATAATAAGGATATAAGTAACTTTATTTTCCATTATAATAAGATTATCGGATTTTATTTTCCACTATTCTAAGGTTATTCACCTCATAATCGCCATTTTTTTCCACTAAAATATGAGCAAAGCCATTATTCCAACTATTGAAAGGCATATATTCCGGCTGTAAACCGCATAAACAACCAACGCTCCAGGTTGTCGTTACGTTTCCACTTAAGGAAACCTCCGTATGTTCGGACGTTCTATGGTGATGCCCTATAATTGAGCTTTCCTTTGCTTTCATATAAAGCCCTCTCGCTGGATTAACCGGAGGCGCAAACCCGCTAAAAAATTCGTGTCCGTGAAGTAGTGGCAATTTACCGGCCTTTGCAATTTGCTTACTTTTTACCTCTTGAACTCCAGCCTCTCCAAATCTTAAAATCGTTGAGAGTTCAAAATCCGGTATTCCTAAAAGTTCCGGAGCTTGTAACTTTAAAAAGTTTTGCCAACGATCTTCGTGGTTTCCAATTTTGTAATAAATCGGAGCTTGGAAGTGATCTTGTAAATTCTTTAAAAAATTACGTGTCATCTCTAACTCGTCGGCTATATTCCTGAGTCGTCTGTCTTTAATAAAACGGCTCAACATATACATGTCGATAGTATCTCCGTTTAAATAAACACAATCGACTTTCTCAGACTTTCCGTAATCAATCGCTAATTTAAGAGCGTCGTTATTTTGATAGGGAAAATGAATGTCGCTTAAAAATAAAATGTTTTTGTTTGGGACTATTACTTCGCTTTGCTTTTCGTAGTCCGACTCTGGTAACTCAAAATTTTTAGTCATAAATTGTTTTTTTTCCTTAGTTGTTCTCTCCGAAGTTGTTTGTTTTACATTCCTATTTAGTTCTCCGCGATGCGCTCTAACAATTCCCCTAGCGCTCTCTACACTATTAAAGTCAATTGGATAATCCGCAACCAATAAACGACTGATTGCGTTCGTGGATGCGTGTGGAAATTTAAGTAAATATTCTCTAACAATTTCACCTTTATAAGTTACTTTCATATATTTGGATAAGTAATTCCGCTTTCAAATATAGTAATTTTATTTACAATTAAACTATTTAATTTTCTCCAATCGTAACCAAACGCTTTTTGAAAATGTGGAGCGTCTTTAAAAGATTTCCAATCGCCTCCCCATTCCCAACCTTTTGACTTAAAAAAACTAACTACAAATTGCCAATTTTTATCATTTTCCCAACTTGCACTCTCAAAAGTTCCGTCTGAGTTTTTATCGTATAACAAAACAATATCAAAAGCGAGTCCGTAATTATGTATCGATTGCCAACTATCCGCATTTGTAACTTTTGGACGTTTTAAAAACAATTCGTGTTGTTCTTGAGGAGTTCTAAAAACGTAAGCAAAACGCAATCTTACATTTTTAGGTAATTTATTATTACATTCTATATAAGAATTTAATAATTCTTTTTTAATTTTCGGATGCGCCTGGCTTATTCGCTCAATCGTTAGTTTGTCCTCCATTATTTTTATTTTTTTCCATTAAGTACCAACGTCGCAAGGTATATCCGGAGGCTAAAACAAAAGCGACTATTT
>Ga0208133_1000780_pt1 | contig 11907 bp, 30 predicted proteins | sample ColrivemetaGS535_FD_187595 | JGI IMG/M metagenome (GOLD analysis project Ga0208133, IMG submission 187595) | Estuarine microbial communities from the Columbia River estuary, USA - metaG S.535 (SPAdes) (version 2) | ecosystem: Environmental > Aquatic > Marine > Intertidal zone > Estuary | place... | reverse complement strand
TACCAGATACATTTACCATTGTATATGCAAATCTAGCTTCCTCTAATCTTTTAATAAATTCTTTGTTCTCTAATTTGTGTGCATCCCACAAAGAAGATACTCTTAATTCCCTAGCCCATTGATTGAACCCATTGTCTGTATTACCTATTCTCTTAGCCATAATTAATTAATTATAATATATTGTGAATGTTTGTATAAATTCTTTTCTAAATTATCTTGCTCCCAATTCAAAATGATTTGCTCAGCTTCTTTTTGAGTTTTTAGTGGGTATTGTCCCGATTGCCAAATTTTTATTGGTAACCTACCAATTGAATTAATTCTAAGCCATACCTTTTGCTGAGGTTGGTATAAACGTTCACCACGTTCCACCCAAGTTTCAATACGATATTTTGGTTTAGAATATACTTGTAATGATACCACTCCCAATAGCATTACTAATAATATTTTTAACTTTTTCATACTCAAATATACGAAAAATATCCGATATTACCAAATAAAAAAGGGATAATCTTTACAGAATATCCCTTTATGTAGGTATAATATATGAGTTCTTTATGATTTTTTTCTATAATTTCCCTTTTTTTGTTGCTCTTTGATTGTTTGCTTTGCCATTCGTTTACGATTAGCATCTTTTTTCTCTCTTTTATTCATGTTGTTTATTTTTAAGTAAATAGTTAATATATAAAATTATTTCAATAATTCCAAATCCAAAGAATAATAAAGCTAACCAATAAGTGTTCACTTCAAATTTTTCTGAACACATCCACATCGTATTGGCTATTAACCACCATAATATTATTTTATTCTCACGAAGAGATTTACCAGCGGTCATCATACACATCCACAATGATATCAATATGGCAGGTATCGCTAACATTAAACTTATTACTGGCAAATTACACATCCACATAAAATCTTTTAATAACCATAATGGATAATGTAAATCGGATATTAATTTTTGCTTGTTAGTCATACTAATAACTATTAATCCTATTAGTTAAATAAGTTGCTAAATATTGATGCCCAGTATTATTTAAATGGTTATCGTTAAATTTTTCAATGGGCCCTAAATCGGTAATTCTTAATTTTTTTTCTACCATTTTTTGGTACAAAGAGTATGTATCTTCAAATTGAATAAAATTATTTCTATTGTAAAAACTTTTTGAAAATAAATTCATATCGAAATCATATCCAAATGAAATAAATGGTATATTCCTATAATGTAACCAGTTTGATATAAAATCTACTTGCTTTTCAAATTCTAATACTGATGTTTTACGTGAATAAAAATATTTTAACCATTGTCTATAAAATTCAACAATAGGTTTATCATCTATATCATTTTCATTTACTTCAGTTCTGCACATTGATATAAATCTATCTTCATTCATATCACTATACATCCCTAATCTATTAAAAAATGTATATTGTATTACATATATGGAATGATTATTTAAATCTTTTTTAGATGCAAGATATACATCATTTATAATGTGTTGATTTGACTTGCCGGTAACGGCGTGGGAAATGTGCGGTATTCCCGTATTTTTTGTAATTAAATTCCTATGAGACTCAAATTCGTGCCCAGTTAGACTTGTTTCCACTTCGGTAAATGAGCACCCAAAAAAATGTAACTTATTTATCATTTAAGATAATTTAATTACTATTCAGCAGGAGTTTCAGCCGGAGTTTCTATTACTTGATGTTCTAAGCCAGTTGCTATCATGCCATCAGGTCCACATTCCCAAACGATTGGTAAATTACCGTGAATTTCTTTTTGAGCTAACTTATCAGCTTCCAAAGCATCCCAATGCGTAAACTTAGCTAATTCAGCTTCAGTTACATATTTTTTAGTAAATGTACCATTTTGTGCAACTAAGATAGGAAACTGTCCAGCTCCAACTTGAGCCATTTCAGCTTCAGAAAAATCACCCGCTTGATACGCATTTACGTTTAGATTGCCTGTGTATACTACTTCTTCCATTTTTTTTGATTTTAATTTGTTTCTAATATAAATATAAAATAATTTAAGAAATAACTTCAGCTTCTTGTATTTTTTCACAAAATAACAATAAACCATCTTTTCTCAAAACTATATCACATTCTAATAACTCACGTAATTCTTGCGTTTTACCTGGCTTTACTCTTTGCTCAGAATATATTTCAATAATTAAATATAAATTATCATTATGTCTTATAAATTCTTTACGTTTCATTTCCAAAATATTTGTATTCCTAAAATCCCACAAGCCAAAATTAAACAAATAAATGTTTTTAAATTAATAGCTTCATTGAATAAAAAGAAACTCATTAGGCCAAACACAATAATACCAATTCCAAATCCTATAAGACGAGATGGCCAAATATCACCATTGAACTCATATACAAATGCTTCTACTGATTTTATATATAACCAGCTGATTGGTATTGCCATACCCAATATAATAATTGGATATCTTTCATACCAATTATATTTTATATTTCCCTGTAATTGCAAAAAGGTGAGTACTTGTGCTATGAATCCATACACAAATCCCAAAAGTAACTTATTCATTTTTTTATTTTATTTAGTAATCGTCATCGTCCATATCAAACGAATCACCTCTAGCATCATCTTCATAGATTTCATCTTCTATTAGTGCAAGTGATTCGTAAATATCATCTAATAACGGATGGTAAGTGCCATCTTTATCAATCTGCTTTAGATTGCTTTTTATTCCGTCTATTAATTTTAATATCTCGTCTTTCATTTTTTTGGTTTTCAATAAGTATAAACAAATTTCTAATTTTAGCACATTGTTCATATTCTTCTATTGAAAGAAAATATTCCATTGCCTTATTCAATGTCAATTCTACATTATCTTGCTTAATTATGAACACTATATTATCAGCTAAATTAGATACCAATATAGCTTGAACTAATTCCAATCGTTCATTAATCAGCTTCTCCGAATATCTAACTAATTCCGAATATATAACATACCGATTATCTTTTAGCCAATTGCTTAAAGATTGATTACCCAAATCAATATGTAATATAATAGGTTGCATTAGTATTGATAAAAGTTTTCATTATATTCAATATCAAACAATTCAATATAGTTTGCTGTTAAATATTTTTCCGGAATATCCTTAGTTAAAGAATATTGTACTAACATATTTATTTCATTATCGGAAAATGTATAAGTATTTCTATAAGTTTGTGCAATATCATTGGGTGAATAAAATCCACTCCTATGCCAACCAAATGATTCAGTTGTATTATCAAACCCTTCAAATGAAGCAAATTTACGAGCAATAGTATCATCCGGCCATTTTATTTTAAATGGTGTATTTTTATCAGCCATCCATTCATTATCAAAAAATGATGAATAAAACCCATCTTCAGCTCCACTACCAAATGTATCAGTACATTCTGACATCTTTAGCATCATTTCAGTATTTCTTAACGAAAATCCTCCATTATGTACTGAATGCCCACCACCAATATATGGATAATTAAAGAATTCATTATTCCAAGAACCAAAAAATAATGGAAATCCATCCCATTGTACAATTAAATACCAATCAGTTTTAATTAAAAATGGTAATCGTTTTATTAAAAAATTTGAATACCAAGATATTCCCTGACCTTCTTTGTTATCCCAATCAAATGGCCATAGAGTATCAAATCTCTCATCTAATATATGTTTATTTTTATTGAATGGGTTTATAGATAAAATATCCCCAAAATTAATTCCATTTAATAAGAATGGAAATAAACGAGACATTGCTGCTAATCTAATATTATTTTTAGATGTATAATCCCGAGCCGAGTCGATTGTAACTAACGTAACATTTTCTAAATTAATCATTTATATTTATTTAAACGTTTCGTAAGCCAAATATATACTCCAAAGAACAACCCCGCTATACAATACAAAACGAAGTTCGCTTTCCATAAACTTCCTGTCAGTAGCATTAGGGAATATTGTACGGCATCGAATCCAAAGGGATTGAAGAATAGTGCCAGCATCAATGCCATATCTTTGTATAACATTATTCTGTTTTCCTTGCTTTTCAGCTTGTTGATTGTTTTTACTATCACCCTCGTCCATTAAATATTTAATTTCGTTTACAATATATAACCTTTACAATAAGTATTAATTGGATTTGATATTTTCCAATTCAATAGCTTTTTGTTCTATAAATTCTATCACCTCACTACTCCCAATTAAACATTCGTATTTTGAATAGATTCTAATAAATTCATCTAATCCAAGAGATTCAAATTCTCTTTGAATTTGCTCCATATCAGGTACATGGCAGTGGTGATATCCCATTTATTTAAGTTTCTTTTTATATTTTTCAGCAGCTTTCTTTAAGGCTTCATTGGGTTCAACCCCTTCAAACAAATCATCATCTTCCGGTGTATCACCCCATTCAAAACTACTATCGGTTACTATTCTTGCACCATAATCATCAAATTCAGCTTCATCTTCATCGGTTGCTCTATAATGTAATCCTTCGTTTCCGTTTTGTCCTATAACATCCATTCTTTCGTTTGCCTGATTTTCATCCCATTTCACTTTGTTATGAAATACTACATCCGCTAATTCATCCGTTTGCCATTCAGTTAATTGTTCTTTCAAATCTTCGGCATCGGTTTCTCTATATTCATCTGCTCTATCTACTATCCAATTTTTCCAAGCTGATTGATGATATCCTAATCCAACACAAATAGTTTGAAATGCTTCAAACAATTCATCGATATCAGTATCACTATGGTCTATTTCAACTGAAACCTTTGTACCATATTGTTGTGCAGTAATAATTGTTGGTTTTATAAAATCTGCTATTCCGTTATTTTTCATATAAGTTCTGTTGTTTGTGTTAAATTTCTTAATATTTTTGCACAATCGTTAATAAATAATTTATCTTTTGAATAATTTAAAAACAAGTTCTGATTATGATGTAGTATATCTATTACATTTTTAGAAAACGTATCTTTCTCTTCTTTTGTTTTATTACTAAACTTTTCAACTTCATCTAATATCATTTTTAAACGAGTAAAGTCATCATTTTCTAAATCATAACTCTCATCTATAAACGGATGAAATGTTTGAAATCCTAATCCTTTTAAATATTCTAATGATTTTGCTGGACCCATTAAAATAAATGGATGCGAATGTCCAATTGGTTTCCAAATCTTTTCACTCAAGTAGCCAGCTGGAAATTCTACATAAACATCTTCTTCCTCTCGTCTTTGAAAAAAGATAGATTCTGAAACCAAACTTATATATGAATCCAAATACATATCTTTATTTTCAAATCCATATCCTGCAATTTTAGTTAAATCTTCTATGTCTAATACTTTGGATTCATTTTTAATTAAATTAGCAAATTCAATATTATCATCGTGTTCCAAAAATGCATCAACTACATTTTGATGGTATAACCTATTATCCCAAGATACTAAATTATTATCTAATCCTAATCTATGCAATTTACTCATTGCCATCAATCTATGTAATTTCCAATGTCTACATAAAAATAGAAAATCTTTTTTATCTTTACCTATACTACCAACAAATTCTGCATGAGTTGCTATTGAACTACGTTTTTTTTCTATCTTACCAATTTGTGGTTCATGACTGTTGTCACCCCAATACGAAAAATTTGGATTATTTATTGTATTATTGAATTCTTGTGATTTTGAAACATATGCAAGATTGAAATCAAATACATTATAATTGACTCCCATCTTTTCAAGGTTTCTTTTTAATTTAAAGTCCTGAAATATTAAAAATACTTTCTCATCGGGTATTTCATTTTCCCGCGTAAAATTAATAATCTTTTGAAAGTTTGGTTTAGTCATACCTAACCCACCATCAATGATATAGTTAATTAATAAATTACCATTACCTGTCTTAATTTCATTCAGAGCTACCTTTGACATATTCTTTAATGCTAATTCATTATAGAATGGATGGTTACCAAAAAATGATTCAATAGAGCCAAATGGTTCTACTATATAATACCATGGCCTGATTTCTTTGTTATTTATAATTTCATAAATTGATTTCTTATCAACATATTGATTCCAAAAATTACTATTGTAAATATGCCAATCATTATTCCAACGTTTTTGATATCCCTCTCCACACATTGAGAAATCAAAATCAGATGCATTATGAATGGTATTTAAAAATTTTGGATGTAGACAATTTGGCATTTCGCCATTATAAGTCATTATATCATATCCGAACAATATTTTCATAGATTATTAAAATTGAAGTTTTTGTTATTTGAATATAATATCTCACCATCTGGGTTTACACTCATATCAAGTGCACCCTGTTCAACTAAATCCATTATAGTAGTGCTTATGTTTACTTCCATTGTATCATTACACACCTTTAAAAATTCAGTATCCGTTAGAAACATGTTATCTTCTTGCTCCCACTTTCTTTGCATTGCAGTTTGAAAATTGCGTTTTAATTCCAATCTTTCAATAAAAACATTTTCTTCAAAAAATCCATGCTCATCCAACGTATCAATTATTTGATTTGATACTTCAACGATTTCATTAAGTATATCCATTTTGTTTTTTTAATAACTCATCCAATTCCAATTGTTCTTCAATTGTTGGCGTATAAGTTGATTTATAATATTCGTCATCGTATTCCATATCCTCTGGAAATATAGAATGTGGTTTATCACGATGTATGTCATCCGAAAATATAACTTTTTTAGTATCTTCGGTACTTCTCCATTGCCAATATTGTTCGTTCATTTGTTCTTGAGCAAGATATTGTTCGTAGATATAATCTTCATCTCCACTACCGGATACTGCTTGCTGTTGGTCCAAATATAGTTCTTTCATTTTACCCATAATAATAGTTATTTAATTTATACAAATATACAATAATTTTTTCTTATTTCAAAATAATTCTTTCAGTTTTTATAACCTTACCAATTCTGGCAACAATAGTCATCGTATCACCCCTCATATTCCACATAGGTGCTATGACTGTATTGATACTACCATCTGCTGAATTATAACATACTCCATTTATTGTAGGTACTTGTGCTGCTTTAAGATTCACTACCTTAATACTATCAACTATCTGCCATCCCAATCCTCTCCATGTCCTTCTATATATAGTTCCTATTGTCTCTCCTTGCTTCAATACCCAATAGTGTGAACTTTCCCATTCTACCTTCTCACGTGGTTCATTTGGTATGTTTCCGTTCACCCTGATTGAACCCGATATTGTATGAATGTTTTGTGTTTCAGTAGAATACATAGTAAAATAAGAATACCCATTTGCATCTTTCGGCAAACGGGTATCTATATTCAATTCGATATTCTTATTAGGACTGAACCAATCATCTTTACTGCACCCTACCATTAAAAACGATAATGTACAAATTAATGTTAGTATTCTCATTTTATTTCACTTCGATTACTTTGGTAAAATTAAAACTTCTCCATCCCTGATTCTCAATATCCCATACAGTAATATTGTCAGATTCAACCGGCTGTCCATTCTCATCCAACTTTACAACCTTATCGGTTTTAGGATGAAACTCTTCCGGAATATCACTTGTTTTCTTTGTACAAACGATGAACCTCTCAGTTCCATCTGCTTTTGTGAAACGTAATTGTACGATTTCAGTTTGTAACTTTTCTACTAATTCTTGCTTTGTAATTTGTAACGTGCTCATATCTATTTTGTTTTTAGGTTTTATTAATAATCATATTCGTTTAAGAAACAATTTTGTTTACACATTGTCAATAAGAAAATGTTGTTTCTACAATCGGTATCTGCTCTACTAAGTGCCAGATATAAGTCGTTAGCAATTACGGCTTCAACGAAACCACCACCTGCGTAAGAACTCTTATCACGGGTACACATAATCGAAACCATAATATCCAAAATATGTTCACTTACATTTGTGAATCCATACTCAATAGCGAATTTAGTAGCTCGCTCTCTACATTTTTCTCTAACATCCATAACTTTATTTTCTATATTATTTTGCTTTTCCCACATTATTTCATTTGGGTCTATATCATTGTTGTAAATTGCCATATACTTTGTTTTTTATTTTTAATATTCATCTTCGTAATCCGTTTCATCGTAGAAATAACCCTGATAATCACAACTATCAGGTCCAGCCATTTCATATACCCAACCATCAGCCATTTCAATTAAGTTAGGATAGTAAACACCTTCGGTGCCTACGCCACTACCATTATCTTTGAATGCTGTACTAATACCAAATCCCCTAGCTTCATCGGTATATGTATCACCTGTTGAATCGGATGTAAATCCATTCATTTCAGCAAGTAACTCATAGTAATCTTTACCACCAAATACACCATACCCATCGTATTGTGTTTCAGTCCATACATTGCCTTTGTTATCAATCATTTGTACTCTAAACGTTTTAGTATTAGAGTAAGTGTTAGCGATACTTCTATCTGTATCTTGTGTTTTCCAACTGAAAAATCCCATAGTTTTAAATTTTAAATTTTAATAATCCGATTCTAAATATTCACCCGCGTTTAAATAATCATAGTATTTATCCCTACGATATGGATAATTGTTTTCATAACAATCATCACAATAATATCCTGTTGGAATGCCATATGAATCACTTCTTAATTCAACATATGCTTTTTCCGTTTCCGTTGTATTAGAACAATCTCTACCCTTACAACAAATTGTATTTTCGTTATACATTTTTTATTTCTTTTATATGTTTACAATCTTTACCTCTACCAAATCCATGCGCCGGACAACTACAATTCCAAATCCCACCATCGTTTACAACTTTATAGGTATTTCCTTTACTACCTTTAACTTTGTACTCTTTTTTCACTTCGACTTTTTGTTCCCAACTCTTTGGCATTCCGTATGTAATCTTATCCCACATACTTTCTAATTCTGCCCAGCTATAACTTCTATCTACCTTAATCCAACCCTCACCGGTGCCTGTTGTAACAATATACCATTGTTTACTCGTAGGCCCCTGAAATGATATCGGAGGTAAAAACGATTTGATTCTCATAAATTTTTGTTTAATTGTTTACAATCCCTGCTCTCTACGCAAGTCGTAATCTTCTTTTTCAATCTCCGAATATTCAACCACTTTTAAATAAGGGGCGAACTTCGTTTCATAGTAACCTCTAAGGTTAGCCATATCAATCAATGAATCGATGAATGACTTACGAACATAAGTCATATCGGATGAGCCAAATCCCTGGTCAGAATCCCAGTCAGAATAATCTTCGGCTACATCATTAAGAGCTTCATACACCGCATCGGCGTAAGTGATAACTCTTTTTGAATATTTCCCTTCAACAGGGAAAGTGTTTTTGATTACATCAAATCCTTCGATTAACGAAGCTGATGCTAATACTGAATTAAGGTTAAATGGTAGTGACATAGTGTGTGGTTTTAAAGTTTAAGTTTTATCGTTTTTATTACATAGTAAATATACGCAAAATAACTGAGAAATCCAAGAGAAATCGTAATTATTTTCGTTTATAAAATAGTAATTCTAATACCAAAAGAGAATAGAATATAGGTACATTCAACATGCAATTTTTCATTAATGATAATTGCCATAAGAAACTATGCCTTTCATCACTACCTTCTCTGGCCATTTTGTTATCAACCGATACCGCTATCGGAAATGATAATACCAGCCACAAAGTTAATATAGTTTGTATCATAATTTATTTAGTATTACTTCTAATCCATTTGATAAAATCATTTTCAACAACCACCCAATTTGATGGATTAGCTAATCTAACTTCATAATTACCATTAGACATTTTAGATAGGTAACGACGAGTAGGTCGATTCTTATATGGTATAGTCAAACTTTTCAATATATGTGAGAAACTATTTGAACCGAATTCCTTTCTATAAAAATTCTGCATTTCGGTATATGTAGCATCTCCTTGTAATTGTACAAAGTCTAAAATAGATTGTGTAACACCTTTGGGTTTATACTCCGATGTGAAAGGATTAGTGATAGGAAAGCTTGTAGTCATATGTGAAGCTTCATACCTTTGTTCATCTTGCTGTAACGTAGAAAGAAAATCCTCATCGGCTTCTTCGTTACTTACATAGTGAGGAAATGAATCTTCCGATAAACGATTTTCCAACCATTCTTCTTTTTCGGATAATTCATCTTCTTTGTATTCATCTGCTTTTTCGTTAGTAAATTTTCTATTCAATTCCTCACAAATCTTATCCAATAAAGAAGCGTTTAATTCTTTATCACATAACATACCTTTAGTGGCGGTAGTACCCAACGAATAAATGAGCTCGTTTAACTCTTTAATAGTGAAATTCATATTAGTTTAAATTTTAAGTTTTAAAGTTTATCTTTTTTTACTATGTAAATATACGCAATTTTCTCCATATTGCCAAATATTTCATCAGTTATTTTTGAGATTTTTATGTTATTTATACCCTATTTAGGGGGTCAGAACCCCTCAGGGAACCCCAAATTTCGATTCAAATACCCCAATAAGGTCAGTAATCCACCCGACATATTATAGCGGTTTATATACATAACTCATTGAAACCCAATAAGTTATAACTCATTGATAATCAACGGGTTATACATAACTAGCTTTACCATGCTCTTTGAGTAAATATTTCAATTGACCTACCATATTATCTTTATCAGCTATCCAATCGGCGGTAACACATACATCGGTTCTTTGTGAATCGAATATAAAAAAGTAAGCCGTTTCACGAGGCTGAGTAGATGAATATTGTGGTATGCCGATTCGTTCTAACATAATATCACATTTATCTTTTTTAACACCATCAACCCACTTTTCTAAATTTATTATGTATGTATCGTTGTGCACCCCTTCGTAGATATACTTAACTGTCCAATCATCGACCAAATCCTTATGATTTAATTTGTGATAGTTTTCTATTGTTAGCATGTTTTATCTTTTAAATTCAATTTTAGTTAATAGCATCATCGGAACGATTACCCACGCTAATAACATTGATGGGAAAATCTTAGCAATAACTTCCATTAAAGTAAAATCTTCTTTATCTTCAAATCTAGATGGGTTTTTGATTAACCAATATACTCCATAGATTGTTGTTAATATCCAATACCCAATTAATATATTTATCATAGTTTAAGTTTTAAAGTTCTTCAATAATTCCTAATATCTCAGCTACTATAAAGAAAGAACCAGCTGGAATTAATAACCCGTTACATAATGCGATACCTGCTACAATTCGTAGTATTGATTTAACGATACTAATTCGAAAGTGCCAATTTGTTTTTGATTCTTTTACTTGCATATTATTTTATTTTTTTATCGTATTGTTTTGTAATTGTGATTGATTGTAATTCGGTATTACTTTTTGCTATATTCATAACAGTCGAATAACTTAATCCCTTAATTGTAATCTTATCACCTGATTGCGATACTATTTCAATATCGTGCATTGTTTTATAATTCATATTAATTGTGTTTCATTCCTTTACATACTCCATACCCCTGTCTCTGCGATAACTTATATAAACGTTCCGCATCTTCCATTGGCATGATTTGTATTTCATTACCCGTTTTATGATTAGCGATTGCTACACCACCTACTCTTTGTACTGAACTACAATTAACACAACTTCTGTAACCATATTTCACTACTCGTAAAACTGGCATATCACCACCACATTTAACACATTGTGTCATTTCTAATTTTACTTTCACTCCTTTCATATTATTATAATTCAAAGTTATCAAAATTGATTGAATTGCTTTTAAGGATATCACGCTCCCTATCGTATTGTTCAGCCTCAGCAGCTTCTAAGGCTTTGTTGATAGAGTCTACTCTAACCTGTCTACTCCACTTACCCATATTGTTTACG
>Ga0208133_1000774_pt1 | contig 11925 bp, 17 predicted proteins | sample ColrivemetaGS535_FD_187595 | JGI IMG/M metagenome (GOLD analysis project Ga0208133, IMG submission 187595) | Estuarine microbial communities from the Columbia River estuary, USA - metaG S.535 (SPAdes) (version 2) | ecosystem: Environmental > Aquatic > Marine > Intertidal zone > Estuary | place... | reverse complement strand
GAATTAAAGAAAGTAGGTGAATACGCTAAGTTTTGGAATATGCGTATAAATTCACATCCTGGTCCATTTAATGTACTACCATCTCCAAACGAATCGGTTGTTCAAAAAACTTTCGCTGATTTAGAATTACATGGTAAGATATTTGACCTTATGGGGTTATCTAAAACTCCATACAACAATATTAATATTCATTGTAATGGGGTCTACGGAGACAAACAATCTGCAATGGATAGATTGATTACAAACTTCAAAAGACTCTCACCAAGCGTACGCAAACGATTGACATTGGAGAATGATGATAAGGCTTCTATGTATTCTGTTAAAGACCTCATGTATATCCACACACATACAGGTATTCCAATTGTATTCGATTATCATCACCACCAATTTTGTACCGGTGGATTAAGTGAAGAAGAAGCTCTTAAATTAGCTGCAACAACTTGGCCTGATGGTATTAGACAAGAAGTTCATTATTCAGAATCAAAAGCATTACACGAAAATAATCCAAAAGAAAAGCCACAAGCTCATTCACTTTATATTAACTCACTTCCAAATACATATGGATTGGATGTAGATATTATGGTGGAAGCCAAAGGAAAAGAATTAGCAATTTTACCTTTTATTAAATGATAAATTATATAGCAATATTAACCTTTCAAATTATGTTTAATATCTTCAAAGTATTGGAGATTAAATTTACATACGAAAACCAACTAAACAGGTTACTTATTAATTCAGTATGGATTAATTTAGTATCACTTGCTTCAGTTTATTTTTCATTAGATAGTTTGTTAAAGGGTGATATGTGGGTACTACCATTTTACATTGGTGGTAGTGTATTGGGTAAATGGATAGCAATGACTCAAATGGATAATTTAGAATCTAAGTTATTTGTATTCTTTAGAAGTAAAACCGAAAAAACAAAAAGAATAAAATCAAAATGAATACATTAGATAAAAAATACCAAAACTTACTGCAAGATATTTTAGATAATGGAGTAGAAAAATCAGATAGAACTGGAACGGGCACACTATCCGTTTTTGGTAGACAGATTACTCACAATATGAAGCAAGGGTTTCCAGTTCTTACAACAAAGAAGTTAGCATGGAAGCAAGTTGTATCAGAACTACTTTGGTTTCTAACAGGCCAAACTAATATTTCTTTTTTACTAAAACATAACAATCATATTTGGGATGGTGATGCATATAAGAACTACACTAAAGAAGTAAATGTTCTTATTGATGGTTATATGTGCGGTGATATAATAGGAATGCAACCACACATTGAAGATATGTTTAGTAATCCAGATGATTTAACACCATTAACTAAAAAAGAATTTATAGATAAAATAAAAACGAATAAGGACTTTGCAAAAAAGTGGGGTGAGTTAGGACCTATTTATGGTAAGCAATGGAGAAAGTGGGATGGTAAGAATGGAAGGATTGACCAGATAGATGATTTAGTAAGGGAACTTAAAATAAATCCTGATAGTAGAAGATTAATGGTATCGGCTTGGAATGTAGGTGAGTTAGACCAAATGGTATTACCACCTTGTCATTATGGATTCCAAGTTTGGACAAGGGAGCTTACTTATTCTGAAAGATATAAAATATGGTTTAATAATAATTACGAAACTGGTATGGAATATTATGAAGGTAACATTCCTAATTTTGATGATACCTATTATGAACCAACGCCAATAAAAGCAATATCTTTAATGTGGAATCAAAGAAGTGTAGATACATTTTTAGGATTACCATTTAATATTGCTTCATATGGATTACTACTTCATATTATAGCAAATGAAGTTAATATGATACCGGATGAACTGATTGGTAATTTAGGCGATGTTCATTTGTATTCAAATCATATTGAGCAAGCTAAAGAACAAATCAGTAGAGAATCATTTGATTTACCAAAATTAAAAACAAATGCAAAGATGGATGGTATATGTTGTAATGGTCCTGATGATTTTGAATTAATAGGATATCAATCACATGCAACAATTAAAGCACCTTTAAGTAATTAATATGATATACGATGTAAAAATACAACACCCTAAAAGAGTTGATAAGAAATGGGGATATGAATTGTGGATACATAACGATACGGATTATTGTGGAAAGTTATTAGTATTCACTAAATCAGGCAATAAGTTCTCAATGCACTATCATATGATTAAAGATGAAACTTGGTATGTTCAGAAAGGAGCATTTCAATTTGATTGGATTGATACTGAAAATGGAGAGAGATGTTATACTCAAATACAAGAAGGAGATGTAATAGAAATTAAAAAAGGATTACCACATCAACTTACCGCATTAACCGAAGAAGCAACTGTATTTGAAGTAAGTACACAACACTTTGATGAAGATAGTTATAGAATTTACCGAAACCAACCAAGCGATTTAGAATAATGACATACATAACAAAACACCTTCCTTCGTTGGAAGAACTTAAAAAAGAATTAGAAGAACATCCTGAAAAAATTAAATACTACACAAAGTATGAAGGATTTGAAGGACCGGATGGGACAACGGATTATATAATAGAAAAATTAGAAGAACATTATAAAAAACAAAAAAATGAAAGTACAAAAAATTAACCAATCATCAATTACAGCAGATGATGTATCGGTTTACAAAGAAGCTATATCTAAATTAGAAGGATTTATGTTTACAGCCGCTGATGTAAATATTGATAAACGTATTGTAACAATTCGTTTGGGAAATGTAGAAGATGAATTAACATTAGTAAATCCTATAATAGAAAAGACAGGAGAAACTCCATTGGTATATTTTGAAAAAGATTCTAACAAAGAAACTAAATTAAGAAAAACAATAAGATATCCATATATTATAATCAATACAGATAATTTAGGGAAAGTTGAATTCAAAGCAGAAAAAACAGAATGGAAAAATGCTGATGAATTTTTTGGAGATGTTGGTTTGGTTGAATGTGTTATTGCACAACGCTTAATTGATGCCATCAATGGTATTGATGTAACACATCCTAGTAGACAATATTCTGAAACTGTTACTAAAGAAAAATCAGCAGGACGTAATGAAAGAGTAATGTTACAAGGACCTGCCGGTGAAATGGAATTTGTAAAATCTAAAAAAGTTAATTCTTATTTAGAAAAGGGATGGAACTTAATTTAATCAAAATGGCAAAATTAATATTTATCATTGAAGAACAAGAAAATAGAGAAGCCTCTAAAATAGAATTTGAAGTACCAAACGATATGGATGTTTGGGAATATAAAAGAATGTGTATTCGAATGGCAGGAGCTATGGGATATACATCGTTATCAGTAAAGAAAGCATTTGGACAGGAATACCTAAAAAATGTAGAAGAAGAATTAAATCAAATATTTGAAAACGCATATTCAGGCTCATTAATATATGGATAACCTTAACGATGTGCTAAGTGCACAAAATAAAAGAATACTAACTTTACAATTGTTAGTTGAAGCTTTGGTAGATGAATTAATTGAAACCAAAAAGATAAAAGAATCAAAACTTGATGAAAGATTTGTATCTAAAATGGAATGGGCTAATGATGCATTAGATAAAGCTAAAGAAGAAGCTTCTTTGGATTATTTGAAATCACAAATTTTTGGAAATCAAATGGGTGAGGCCTAAATTTGGTATTATCAAAAAAAAGTTGTATATTTGTATAATATACTTTAAAATAATAAAATATGTTTGAAACATTTTTAATGGTAATATTGTTACCTGTATCAATTATATTCAATATATTGCTATTGATTAGAGGTATTAATTTAGTTAAACAAAATGAAAAATTATCCGATGTGGTAAATGATTATGATGTTAGACAAGATAATACTTTAATTACATTAGAAAATATGCTGGGTGAGATGAAAGAAATTGACTTAAAAGGTTCATTTGAATCAGATGATGAAGTGGGTGTTGTATTCTCCGAATTAAAAAATACAATAGAATCTTATAAAAATCAAATCCAATAATGCCTCGTAAAAAGAAAAGTAAACAATACTTCACATTAGACACTGAAGAAGCTATAATAGCATATAATAAATCATCATCTGAAAGAGAACGAAATGATTTATATAAAACAAGAATTCAATACCCTTTTGAAAAATTAGCAGAGAATATTCTTAATACATTTAAATTTTCTTATTTTGATGTATCTAAACAAGATGTTCAGATGGAAGTAATATCAAATCTTATTGAAAAAATACATATGTTTCAAGAAGGTAAGGGGAAGGCCTTCTCTTATTTTTCTATTGTAGCTAAAAATTATCTTATTCTTAAAAACAACGGAAACTATAAAAGATTTAAGAAAACTGCATTACTTTCTGAAATGCCTGAAAGTTGGAATCCATCTGATGATTTTTACGAAACTCAATTTGGCGAAGAACTTAATGAGTTTAAAGAATTAATGTTAAAATATTGGGATATAAATTTGACAAGAGTATTTACAAAGAAAAGAGATATACAAATAGCAGATGCAGTATTAGAATTATTCAGAAGGTCACAACATATAGAAAACTTTAACAAAAAGCACCTATACCTATTAATCAGAGAAATGACAGATTGTAAGACTCACTACATTACTAAAGTAGTAAATGAAATGAAGAAACATCAGACCCAAATGTTAAATGATTACTTTGATAAAGGTATGATTACATCTAAGAGCGATGATTTTTGGGAAGAACAATATTTATTAGAACAATAGATTATACAATGGAAAGAATCGCATCAATGTTTTTACATAGCCGCACACAGGCACACATATTTCATACAAGAGTAACCGGAGAAGGTTCATTTGCAGCTCATACCGCTCTACAAGCCTATTATGAGGGGATTGTACCACTTATAGATGGTGTAATTGAAACATATCAGGGACAATATGGTTTAATCGAATATAAAGAGGTAAATGGTATTGATAACGATGCATCTAAGGAAAATATGATTAAATACTTTGATAATCTTTGTAAGTTCTTAGATAAAGAAAGAAAAGAACCTAAATTACAAATGAGTTGGTTGCAGAATGATTTAGATAATGTAGCATCTCTTTTATACTCAACAAAATACAAGTTAATAAACCTACAATAATTTAACACTAGAATTAATACTTTTTAAGGTTATTCAATATTTATCATTGGATAACCTTTTTTTATTATCCAAAATACGTTCCTACCCAACAGGTTTTTTCAACATTTTACGGCAATTTAGTTACTTAATTGGTTATACAAATAACTAAAAAGTAAAATTATGTCATACGTTAAAGCGTTTGTATTAAACTGGAGAGATAAACTTGTATGGGCGTTTCTTTCTTTGGTGGGATTGTGGATTATATTCGCCATATGTTTCCAAATGTTCTTTGTTTATTTAGAATTTTCTGGTAAACATGAATTACAAAGAAATATTGTAAATTGGATTGAATGGAGAATCGATGGTACATTTAAGAATGACCCAGTAAACATTTGGTATGAAGCAGAAGACCATGTATGGGTTGATGCAGTAGAAAACCAAGTTAAAATTGGTAAATTAGCAGGAAATCGTAATCTTGCATTCGGAGTAAAGAACATCTTAGAGGAATATATCCAAGAAAAAGGATATGACCTTTCACAAGATGCAAAATATCATTTAAAAGTTAATATTGTTTATTTGGACGTACTTACAACTAAAACTAACATTTCAGTATTCCATAAAGGAGAAGAAGAAGTGGTAGTTAGATTGCAAGGTATCCTATATAAAGAAGGTAAGAAGGAGAAGGAAGTGGTGGTTGAGGAATCATCATCAGAAATCTCAATGTCTACATTAATAGTTGATGAGGGTGGTAAATTTAATCAAACCTCCCTTAGTAACGCATTGAAAAAAGCATCCGATAAGCTAATCACAAAATTATTGGTAAAAAAGTAATATGAAAAGATTATTAACATTTTTAGGGATACTAGTTATATCTCTATTAACATTTACGGCACAGGCACAATTGACTGTGAACCAAGCGATTACAACAACGGCACCTTATAAAGTGGGCGATACCCTTTCTATAAAGTACACCGTTGTAAAAGATACAAATACTCCCCGTTATTTTTGGTTGAGATACCGATTTAATAACAAAGCTTTGAGTTATGTATCAACCACATTTTCGCAAGGTACTTCATCACAAACATTCTACACAGGTTGGAGTAACTATGGTTTCACTCCAAACACTACTAACAACAGAGTAGCAACTTCATTATATCAACAATATCAAGTATCTCCTTGGGCTTACGCAGTAAACTCTGATTGGAATGTTGGACAATTGACTGTACAAAGAACTGATGCTAGTGTTGATGGAATTATAGCAACACAAAAGTATATTGTATTGGCTAAAGAAGATTATACTGATATTCACAAATTGGATTTAGCTTATTCATATAACGCAAGTGGTGCATACATTTCACCAATTACAACAACAGGTACACCGGTTTCGTTAGGAACTGTAACTGGTGGTTTAGCAGCATTTAATGTTAGAGTTGCTTTCCCATCAACGGATACTTCGGTAAAATACTTAACTGCAAAACTATATCCACTTAATACTAATGGGACTGTTAATATGGCAGGGACTGTAATAGAAACTGCTAACTTTAGTACAACTGGTATAGCATCTTTTACAAAACCAAAAGTGGGTGATAAGTTTGGTGTGGTTATTACTCCTGCAATCGGTACGGCTTATTTAGATAATATTGTAACTGTATCCGATGCATATAAAGCATTCTTACAAAACGCATCGGTTGGTATTAGTGGTACTACAAACTATTTCCAATATCCAACATTAGAAAAGAAAATTGGTAATGTAACAATTGCTAATAGTACATTCGGTAACGATGATGCATACAATCTATTTTCTTATGTAATGGGAATTGATATAGCAGCAAAAGCTAAAATACCAACTAAAGCAGCAACTTCATTCAATTTCTTATATGGTAAAAAGGATGTGTGGCACACTGGTGTTTTAACTGATAACATTGTAGAGGTGGTATCAGCAACTCAAACAAACGATTTTGCTTTCGCATATGGTGGGGATTTAGATTACTCAAACTCAACTGACCCGGCTTCAATAACTGGAGCAGTAACCGGTATGAGTGTGAATCCAATTGGAAGTACAATTAGTGTAAAAACTAATTCAGTTAATTCAATAGCATCATTTGCAACAATAGCATATGAGCCGGCTAAATTAGCAAACGCAACATTAAGTTTAGTTTCTTCAATATCAGGAACTAGCGTAGTATTAGTTGGTACATTGACAGCAGCTGATTTGGCTGGATTGCAAGTAATAATGAACTACGATGATTCTAAATTAACTTTGGATAATGTAGTATTTGATACTGGTAATACAATGACAAACTTCTCAACTCATAATAACGGAAGATTAACATTCGGTTCAATAGACCAAAACAAAACATCAAAGATTAAAGTGGGTACTCCATACAAATTGATGTTCACTTCTAAAGTTCCATTACAAAATACAACGGGTTTATTCTTTACTGTTTTATCTGACGCTGTTGATGCTAATGGTAACAAAGTAAACTTAATCGTAGAATAATAAATGAAAAAATTAGTTACTCTCTTATTTTTAATATTAGTAGTGAATTTAGGGTTTGGGCAAGCAGTAAATGCACCAGACCCTAAATCATTTACCGTAAGTACAAGCGGCCAAACTGCGAGTGGATTTGAATTAACTGGATTTAGTTCAACCGCAACTTTATTAACTTCAATCAGTTTAGTTAATCCTCCATCAGGTACAACATTCTCTTTAGGAACAACAACAGGTTTAACTGCTGCAAGTGGATTTACTTTAAGTGGTAATAAAACTAGGTTGGTGGTAACGGGAACTATGGCTAGTATTAATACAGCATTGGAATCACTAAAGGTAAATACTGGTTCAGTAACAGGAGATATTAATATTTCAGTAGCAGCAACTGTAAACCCAACGGGATATTATTATAATGGTGTAAATGGACACTTTTATAGACCAATAACAACCGGAGCAACTTATACGAATGCAAGAGCAGCTTCTCTATTAACCACATTCAAAGGGCAGACGGGTTATCTAGTAACAATCACTTCAGCAGATGAAGATGCTTTTATTTTCAACAATGTTCCTCAATCAAATATTTGGTTTGCATTAACGGATGAAGTAGAGGAAGCGAGATGGACAATTGATGCTGGACCTGAAAAGGGAACTTTAATTAAAATCAATAACGGTCAACTAAACGGAAACATACCAGGTCAATACAATAACTGGGCACCGGGTGAACCAAACAATAGTGGTAACGAAGATTACGCAGTAACTAAATGGAATGGTTCTCAATGGAACGATTTACCTAACCATTTTTCAAATCCGTATGTAATTGAATATGGAACTTGGTCTAACCCTGATGATGCAACATTTACTGAATTTTATACCAATTCAGTTGCACATTCAAACGGAGAAACTATTAAGGCACTATTTGGATTTAAGTTTAATAGTTCAATTGATAAAACTAAATTCACCGCACAAATATTCAAAAGAAATAATAACACATCTACTTGGACTGCATCGGATGGATATAAATCATTAAGTGGGTTGGGTAAAGTATATCTTTCAAATCAAATAGATACTGCACAAATATTCACAAATGCAGCAATATCTATAAATGCTGTAAATGATATGCAACAATTTACTACAGCTGATATTGGTAAGATATACAAAATGACAATCACAGGAGCTGGTGGTGGAAGTATTTGGGGAACTGATATCTACACAAGCGATTCATACATTGCAGCCGCAGCAGTACACGCTGGAGTTTTAACAGTTGGACAAACAAAAGAAGTTTATATTAAAGTAGTTGAAGGACAGAGTAATTATGAGGGTACAACTCGTAATGGAGTATCAACATCTGGTTATGGTGGTTGGGATTTAAGTTATCAATTTGTATCCGAGCCATCATCATACAAAGCAGTTACTTCACCAGGTCAAGTTGAGTGGTGTGTAATTTATGATTATGATGCAACTAATAAAAGATATAGAGTTGGTGTGGATTATAGAGAATTTGAAGGAACAAATATAACACCAAGTAATGTAACTAAATTAAAATTATTAGATTTATGGGATGGTATTGTAGAATTTAAATCATACACCGCCGGTGGTTGGGCAGAATATTGGATTAACACACCAACACAATTTAATTATACAGGTTCAACATACGCATCAAGCTTAAGAAGTGGAAACGGATTCTATGGAGTAAAAGTAGAATTTGGTTTTACGCAAGTAGGAGCATACAAACAACATAAAATGCAATTGAATGAATATGATAGTTCACAATTAAAAACCCTTTATAATAGTATTGTGACTGTAACGGATGTTTATATGGCATTTAAAGAACAAGCTAATAGTGGTATATTTGGAAATCAAAGTGGTAACGAATTTGTGTATGGTATTCAATACAAAAATGCGGATGTAAACGAAGATGGTATATTCAATGAAGCTGATTGTTTCGCACTATTACAAAACTTAACTGGTGTAAAGGATTTAATAACAGCATACACTTTAGATAATACAATTCGTTTAATACCTGATTCAACTTATAACAAAATTGGTAAATCAACTTGGACTTCTTTCCAATCTTTTGCTGGTAAAGAATACGCATTTAGTTTATTAGATAATGTATTAAGTTATAACTATGATTTAGCAGTTAGTTGGAAGGGTGATGTAAACTTATCTCATTCAGCTACTCCGCCGGCAAATGGTATAACTACAATGAGTGTTAGAACTACAATGAGTACACCAATATCAACCGATGTTCAATCTTCTATAATGACTGAATTGGCAAATGGTAAAGTATATGCTTACATAACATTTGACCCATTACAACAAAATGTAGTAGGAACTCAATTTCAACTAAACTATGATAATTCAGTTCTAAAGTTTGAAGGTGTTGAATTTAAAACAAAAGGTTCTCCAATGAACTATGGAAGTAACAAAGGAACATTTATAAACTTAGGTTCTTTGATTACTGATGGTAGCACTTCTTTGGATAATACAACTGAATATAAAATTATATTTACTCCAACTAAAACAATTACTAATATTTTAGGATTGATGGGAATTGGTACAACCGATGTAGTTAATAAAGATGGTAAGCAATTAAAACTTAAAATAAATTAATGAGAAAGATATTTTTCATATTAGTATTAGTTCTATTATCAGCTTGTAGAAAAGTGGAAATACCTTTGCCGGTAGTAGAAACAAATACTGACATATTTAGTAAAACACAAACGGAAGTTACCGATGGACAAATTATCACATTTGATTTAAAAGCAGATGGGATATATACTTTAACAATTGGGGATTCGGTGACACATCAAGTTGTGACAAGAGAAAGATTCACAGGTAAAACTGGACAAAATAAATTAACACTTTACACAAAATCGTTACCTACCTCATATTTATACTTGCTATTGGAAGATGGAAACAAATCCCAAGTAGGTAAAACAATAATAATAATTAAGTAAAATGAAAAAATTAGGATTAATATTGGTTACACTTATCGTATTTGCTGGATGTACAAAAGTAGATGTACCAATGCCAAGACCTGAAATAACTGGTACTGATTTGAAAATAGCATCAGCTGTGGGTATAAAATTACAATCAGCATTCGTAACTTCGGAAGTAGCTATGAATGTGAAAAGTGATGTAGCTCAAACTGTGACTGTAAAGATTACTGATATTGCAAATAAAGTAGTATCTAAATCTACAATGGATGTAAAAGCTGGAGATAATATCTTAAAGGTATATACTAACGCTTTCCCATCATCAGCATATAGAATTGCATTATATGATGCAGCTGGAAATCAATTAGGAATAACAGATTTTAATAAGTTATAATAAAAAAAATAAAAAATAAATAAAATGGCAGAAGAACAAGAAGAATCAACTGGTAAATCGTTTAAAAACATTATCATTGGGTTAGTAAGTACAGTAACATTAGGTATTGGTGGATTTATCACTAATAAACTAACAGGTGGAGATGATGAAAAACCAGCAGTACAACAAGCTGCACCGGTAATCAACATTCAAAACAACCAAACTCAAACAGCAGGTGGTGGCGGTAAAACTATAATCATCAACAAAGGTGGTGAAACAGCTAAACCAGCAGCTCCAGTTAAGAAAAAAGAAGCTGATGAGTTTAAAGAGAAACCAGCAGCGTGGTAATTTAACATATTAAAAATTTATATAAAATGGCAGAACAACCAAGCGGGTTTAAGGACCTATTGAGTAATATGATGAAACGTAGATGGTATATAACTGCGTTGGTATTGGGAGGATTTATGTTTATTGTGGGAGGAATGTTCTACGCAATATTTTCTAAATCGGCAATAGAAGGAGAATGGAAAGAACTTCTTTTATTATTGTTAGGAGCTTTCATTGGTTCTTATGGTAAAATCATTGACTATTGGTTTAGTGATACTGATAAGGATAAGATGTTAGTACAAAAGATGGATGAAGAAGATGGTACATCGTTAAGCAATACTGCTGATATGCCTGTAACTCCACCAAATAATACTCCATTAATTCCAGAAGCATTTACCGCAGCAATTTCAAATGCACATTCAGAACCTAAAGTTGAATCAGCTCCAATCGCAGAAGCACCAAAACCTAGAACAGGTATTGAAGTGGACGAAGATGGCGATGGTACAATGGATGGTATTGACTTTGATGGCGATGGTAAAATTGATATGTACTTTGCACATAGACAATGTGAGCACGTTTGGGGTGACTTAGATGGTGATGGTGAAGAAGAATGTTTAAAATGTGGCAAAATCAGAGATGAGGATGCTGAGCAAGTTGGATAAAATAGGTTATATTAAATAACAATTAAATTAAAACAAAATGGGATTTATTAAAGAC
>Ga0208133_1000769_pt1 | contig 11940 bp, 12 predicted proteins | sample ColrivemetaGS535_FD_187595 | JGI IMG/M metagenome (GOLD analysis project Ga0208133, IMG submission 187595) | Estuarine microbial communities from the Columbia River estuary, USA - metaG S.535 (SPAdes) (version 2) | ecosystem: Environmental > Aquatic > Marine > Intertidal zone > Estuary | place... | reverse complement strand
ACGAGATTATATTCAAGGTATTATGCGAGATGTTCAAAATAGTTTAGGAAATATAAATAATTTTGATATTCAAGTAGATAATCGAAATGCTATAGGTAGAATTATTGATATTAATTTTACTGGAGACCCAACACAAAAATTATTTACTCTCCAAATCCATAACCTAAATTCAGCCGTTAGAGATTATAAATTCTCATCAAAAATATTTCCCGAAATGGGTTCTATTATAGCTATATCGGCTCAAGATGCTACTGGTATAGGGAAATTGGGTTATGATAACTCTACTTTAGTTGCGTGGAATGAAGGAATTAAAGATAGATTAATACCTAAAAAAGATTTTAATTCAAGTATAGCATTAAAGAAATCATCTGAACCGGCTTCTTTTCTTTTACCTTTTTTAACTAAAATATATAACTATTTTCAATACATAAATGGTGTTCCAAACGTAAGTGGAAAGGATAATTTTAATTATGCTTATGGTGGGTTAGATTTTGCTTATAGAGACTTTTTATCTAGTTTAGATAGGTTTGATCCACGAAACCGATTTAAAACCATTATACCAACAGAATTAACTGTTACTTTAGATGGTATTGGTGGTATAATTATAGGAAATTTATTTAAAATTAATCAAGACATTATACCTAAAGGATACAGAAATGTGCCTGGGCGAGATATAGCATATATTGTAACTAGATTAGGACATCAACTTTCTGGAAACGACTGGACCACAGAATTAAGTGCTTATCCTATTGTTTATGAAAATCCTAAAGGAACAAAGGTTTGGAAACAATGGAATAATCAACAATATCCGGGAGCAACTGTTATTAATGTTGGTAACCGCCGTATTATAGTAGGAGTAAATACAAAGGCTTTTGACTTCACTAATATAAAAACCTCAGTTAACTTTTTCCTAAGTAAAGGATACAAAGATTATCAAGTAGCCGCCTTACTTGGAGGTTTTCTTCAAGAATCTCAACTTAAACCAGGTATTACAAACAGTATAGGAGCTATAGGTATAGCACAGTGGTTGGGAGCTAGAAAAACTAGTCTCCAAACTAAAGCAAATTATACTACTTTAGAAACTCAACTTGAGTTTGTTCAATCCGAATTAACTAGTAGTGAAAAAGCAGCAGGAACTAAATTAAAAAATTCAACCAATTTAGAATCAGCTATAGCCGCTGCCGCTGCTTATGAAAGATTTGCTGGTATAACTAAAGGAGCAGCTACAACCTATGATGATGTATTAAATGCCTCAGAAGTTGGAGCTAGAGTAGAATTTGCTCAAGATTTATTAACACGTATAATAGCTGGAGAATTTAATTAATGAGACCAATACCTAAAAGCCGAATTCAAGAAAGTTTATATACTAATGGTACTGGTATAGGACAAAATATTGCTTTACGATATATAAGTGATAAAAAACCTTATCTAGGTTCATATAATATAGTTAACGGTATTAAATATTCCACAGGAAAAACATTTGATAATAATTCTCAATCATTAGAAACCTATAATCCTTTAGCAACTGTCGCTTCTTCAGTGGCCGCTGCTGGGTCTATTCCTACTCTTAGTAACTCATTATTTCGTTCTAATAGTTCTCCTTCATCAACTCGTTACTTTTACAAAGATCTAGGAACATCAACTATATCCATCAAAGAAATCAATAATTCAGCATATAATGAATTAGCTAATAAACCTTCATCTAATTATCAAGTAATAACTTACGATCAAAACACTCAAACTTTAGAGGAAGCTAATAGTCAAATGCCTGGATTAGCATCTTTCTTGGGTACCTAAAAATTTATTCGTACATTTAGCGAATAAATAAATAAGGTTATGTTTTATATAATAGAGAAAGAATCTCAATTACCGTTCTTACCGCCTTTTGATAAATGTTTTGTTCATATAATATCGAACAATTATAATTATCATCCTGCTATATCTGAAGTATCATTAGTTTATGTAAAACCGTTTGATGATAAAGGATATATATTCTGTATTAAACATAATGAATCGTTAAGTTTAAAATGGCAACCACTTAAAAAATTCCTGTCTGAAAAGGAATTATATGCTATTGACGCAAAACACACTAAATATTTTCTAAGTGGTAAAATAAACGATATAACATTAAATAGTATTGCTAAAGGCGCTAAATTAGAGCTAAGTAAATGTGAACCGGAGATTATGTTTGATTTTTACCGTAATCATGGTTCATTAAAGAATGTTAATGAATTAATTCCAATTTCTAAACATTACGAATATTGCGAATTACTTTACGAGTTAGTAAAACCATATATTGATAAAAATACTGATTATACAAATAAACAAATTGATGTATTCTTTAAAATTGAAAAAGAAGGCATTAAATTAGATCGCGAATGCTTTATTAAATACCATGAAAACCATCCTACGCCGCATTTTTCAATCAAACAAGGACGAGCTTATACTAATTATAATTTATATACTCTTACTGGTCGCCCTTCTAATTCCTTCAATAATATAAATTATGCTGCCCTAAATAAAGAAAACGGGGAGCGAGAATGTTTTGTTCCTGGTAATGATTTATTTATGGAATTTGATTTTAATGGTTATCACCCTCGTTTATTAGGTGATATAGTAGGATACAAATTTGATTACGATACTAGTGTATATGTTCAAATTGCCCAAATATTAAACGAATCCGATATATCTAAAGTAAAAGAAATTACATTCCAAAATTTATATGGAGGAATACGAAAAGAATTTAAAAATAAACCATTCTTTAAAGAAGTCGACATGTTTACAGACAGTTTATGGGATGAAATTCAATATGGTGGTTCATTCAAAACACCATCAGGTAAAATATTCCATTTAAAAGACATTGAAAACCCAACACCACAAAAAATACTTAACTATTACATCCAGAATTTTGAAACATCGCAAAACGTAGAACAACTACATGCATTATTTAGCGAGTTTCGGCCATTAAAATCGCGTATAGTGCTCTATACATATGACTCCGTGCTTATAGATGTATCGCGCGAAGAAACGCAGAAAATTGGGGAAATTTTAGCAAAATTAAAATACCCAACACGAGTAAAAACAGGAACACACTATAATAATTTAAAATAGAAAAACGAACGGTTATGACCCAAGAACACATATTTATGGCCAGTTATGAATTTAACGACATTGTTATTGATGACATGGTAGGAAATAAATTATTTTGCACCTTTATTGCTCAAGATAGATTAGATGAAGTATTAGGTGCCCTTACAAATCGCTATTCTATTTTATATAATAAAATATTCGTTTTATCCTCTCCGGATACTAACGAGTTGATTTTAACATATAACATTGATGTTATGAATACTACATCGAAAAATGCACTACCTAGCACAATATTACTACATAGAAAAAAAGAATCTAATACTTTATACACAATTAATGCATTAAACGCTTTAATTCGTGAACTAAATCAAGGTGTACTTGATACTAACTACAAAGTAAACTGGCCTGACCACCGTAATGTTATATTACTTACTCAAGAAGGCGGTTTAAGAAAAGTACATACAAAAATCCACACTATTGTTGAAGTCTAATTTGGCTTCCTAATTTTCCTTTCGTACATTTATCTTACTTATAATTATTAAAATTAAAAAATGTTATGGATTTATCTTTAATCAAATCAAAATTGGACTCTTTCCAAAGCAAAGGGCAAACCAAAGACAAAATTGACTATTCCAAAATTTTTTGGAAACCGAAAGTGGGAAAACACCAAGTTCGTATTATTCCGTCAAAATTTAACAAGTCAACACCATTCCGTGAAGTTTATTTTCACTATGGTTACACTAAAGGACCTATCTTGGCCCTAACAAATTGGGGAGAAGCTGACCCAATCTTAGAAGCAGCTCAAAAACTTCGTAAATCTGATAATCCGGATCATTGGCAGATGGCTAAAAAAATTACTCCTAAAATGAGAGTATTTGCACCTGTTATTGTCCGTGGTGAAGAAGCATCAGGAGTTCGTTTATGGGAATTTGGTAAAGAAATTTACACCCAATTAATGAACATCGCTATGAATGAAGATTATGGTGATTTTACAGACATTCAAGATGGTCGTGATTTTATTGTTGAAGGAGTTGACGATACTGTAGCAGGTCGTAAAGTAGTTAAATGTCTTCTTACACCAAGAGTAAAAACTACACCTATTACAGATGATGCCGAAGCATTACGTCTATACTTAGACGAACAACCAGACATTTTCGCAATTAATAGGAAACATACCTATGAAAGCTTAAATGAGATCTTCCAAAAATGGGCTAATCCTGAAGAAGAGGATACTGACGAACCTATTGTTGCTAAAGATGAAGAAGAAGGATTTAATGATTTGCCTTGGGAAAACAAAGCAGAAACACCAGCTCCTAACTACACTTTAAACACAAAACAACCAAAAGCAGATAAATTTAACGACTTATTTTAATTATGGCTAAAAGAACCTTAAACGATATGGCATCAGATGCTATAAAATCGTCTCCTGGTAAGCCATTTGATTTAGATAGTTTTAAAAAATCAAAATTCCTATCAGAGTCATCTAAGTTCAAAAAAGAAAGATGGATTCCCTTCTCTCCCGCAGTTACTGAGGCATTATCTATTCAAGGAATACCTATGGGGCAAGTTACTATTGCCCGTGGGGGTTCTGATACAGGGAAAACTACATTATTAATTGAAGCAGCAGTAGCCGCTCAACAAATGGAAGTATTACCTGTATTCATCATTACAGAGATGAAATGGGATTTTGCTCATGCTAAAAAAATGGGACTAGAAGTTGAAGCAGTATCTAATGCTGAAACTGGAGAGGATGTTGATTACAAGGGATTTTTCCTATATGTTGATAGATCATCTTTAAATACTATTGAAGACGTATCTGCATTCATTGCTGATATATTAGATGAACAGAAAAAAGGTAAATTACCTTATGACTTATTATTCCTTTGGGATTCAGTTGGATCAATTCCGTGTGAAATGAGTGTTAAACAAGGTAACAACAATCCTATGTGGAATGCTGGTGCTATGGCTACACAATTTGGGAATTTTATTAACCAACAATTTCCATTGTCGCGTAAAGAAAAATATCCTTATACAAATACATTCTTCGTAATTAATAAAACAGGAGTACAACCAGCATTAACGCCAATGTCACAACCTAGAATGACAAATAAAGGTGGAAATGCAATGTATTGGGATGCTGCTATTGTAATTACATTTGGAAATGTTACAAATAGTGGTACTTCTAAAATCAACGTACAACATAAAGGTAAAAAAGTTGAATTTGCTAAACGTACTAAAATAGCAATCGATAAAATCCATGCTGATTGTGGTATTGCTACAGCTTCAACTATAATTGTAACACCTCACGGATTTATTCCTGACACACCAGAAGCTGTAAAAGATTATAAAAAAACATATGCTTATGAATGGTTTACTGAAGGAACAAATGTAGAAGAACTACAAATTGTTGAAGACACCAGTGAATGGGATGAAAGTAGAAGTATATCTCCTATGATTGAAATAGATGATAACTAATGTTTGATAAAAAATTTCTAAGTCAACTCATAAGTACATTAGGAGACGACAAACCAACTAGAAATAGCAGAATACTTGTTGTAGATTCCATGAATACATTCATGAGAAATTTCTCAACAATAAATGCAATTAACCCAGCAGGCCACCATATAGGTGGTCTGGTTGGTTATTTACGAAGTGTTGGTTACGCTATTAAAACATTCCGCCCTACTCGAGTAATTCTTGTATTTGATGGTACAGGCAGCACACAAAATAAAAAGAATTTATATCCTGATTATAAAGGAAATAGAAATATTTCACGTATTATGAATTGGGACGTATTTGATGATAAAGAAGATGAAAGTGATGCAATGTCTGGGCAAATGTCTCGCTTAATTCATTATTTAAAACAACTTCCTGTTAGTTTAATATCAATTGATAAAATTGAAGCCGATGATAGTATTGGACTTATAGCAAAACACTATGAGGATGACCCAACTTGTAATGAAGTTACAATTATGTCGGCAGATCAAGACTTTTATCAACTAATTAGCGAAAAAGTACACGTATATTCGCCAACTAAACGCAAAACTTATAAAGTTGAAGATGTATTAGCTGAATTCAATGTACATCCTAATAATTTCCTATTATATAAAGCATTATTAGGCGATAATTCAGATAACCTACCAGGAATACGAGGTTTAGGACCTAAAAAAATCCTTAAAATGTTTGATTTATCTGGAGAAAGCGAATTAGACTTAGATGATATTTACGAGATAAGTGAAAATAATTTAGGAGCTAAAAATATGCATGGAAATGTGCTAGAAGCCAAACAGCAATTAAAAATTAACTACCAATTAATGAATATCCGCACACCCAACATATCAGATGAAAGTAAAGAAGATATAATTGGTTCATTAAATGAAGAAATCACCCCCTTAAACGTTGGAGGATTTGTAATGCTTTATGAAGCAGATGGTTTGCGAAATTCTATTGGAAATACGCATACTTGGCTTGCCGAAACCTTTGGATCCCTCATCTTAAGATAGTATATTTATAAAAATAAAATAAATAAAAGTTATGACTACTCTCTCAAAATTATCACAATACGGACCTACTTTCCAAACAAAAGTAATTGGTGCCTTATTAACAGATCGAGATTTCCTTATTACAATTTCTGAATCATTAAGTGATGATTATTTTGAAAACACATCTCATCAATGGGTTATAAAAGAAATCTTAAAATACTTTAGCAAGTATCACACTGTTCCCTCAATGGAAGCTCTTAAGGTTGAAGTTCAAAAAATAGAAAACGATGTATTAAAAATCGCTATTAAAGAACAATTAGTTCAAGCTTACAGAGAATCAGAACAAACAGATGTTCAATATGTTAAAGACGAATTTTTAGGTTTCTGTCGAAATCAACAAATGAAAAAAGCTATTATTGCTTCTACTGACTTATTGAGCATTAATGACTTTGATTCTATTAGACAATTAATTCTTAACGCACTTAAAGTAGGTGAAATAAGATCTATTGGTCACGAATATGAAAAAGATATTGAAACTAGATATCGTGATGATAACAGATCGCCAATTCCATTTCCTTGGGATGTTATGAACAACATTACACAAGGTGGTTATGGTAAAGGTGAATTAGTTATTATATTTGGTAATCCCGGTGGTGGTAAATCATGGGCTATTATTGATATGGCTACACACGCTGCTAAATTAGGATTTAATGTATTGTATTATACATTAGAATTAAGTGAAACCTATGTAGCAAGGCGTATGGATGCTAATTTATTAGGTATTCCTGTAGACCAAATTACAATGCATCGTGAAGAAGTAGAGAAAATGGCTAATGAAATACCTGGTAAGATTAAAATCAAAGAATTTCCAGCAGGTAAAACTACATTAGATAATATTGAACAGCATATTGAACAACTTAGAACTCAATATGAATTTGTTCCTGATGTAATTTATATTGATTATATTGATCTACTTAAAAATTCATCACGAGATAGATTAGAAGGTACTGAAGACATATATACCAGCATTAGAGGGTTAGCTACAGAATTAGGTCTTCCAATTGTAACACCATCACAAGCAAATAGAACAGGTGCTAAAAGTGATATTATTGAAGGAGATAACATTGCTGGTTCATATTCTAAGTTGATGATTGGAGATATTGTATTATCTTTAGCTAGAAATAGAAAAGATAAATTAGAAGGTATTGGACGTTGGCATGTTATGAAGAATAGATTAGGTGGTGATGGTATGACATTTGCTTCTAAAATAGATACTTCAATGGGGAAAATTGAAATATTTGAAGATTTTCTAGAAATAGAAACTCCTGCTTTTAATAGTAAAGTCGGCGACTACAACACAGTAGATAAAGATGAAAAAGATTTTTTAAGAAATTTTATCCTTAATACAGATCAAGCCCCATTTTAATGTATTTATAACAATGCAGTTTATAATGATATTGATCCTAACTTACTAAAACAAATTGAATGGTTTGGTCACTTAACCTCAGGTAAAACCCACCAAGATTTCTTCGCAGGAAGAGTAACAGACTATGCCAAATCTACTTTAGATTGGTCAGATTTATAAAAATTATATTATGATAAAATTAACAGATTTATTAAACGAAGATAATAAAAACTCTAATTTAGATAAATTATTAGACTATTTAAATAAATATAATATTCCAATAAATAATGATTCCAAAATTATCGATGATTACGGAAGGTTAAAAATCCAATCTGATAAAGTATATGATTTTGGAGGCTCAGAATACCCAGTCCCAAATTCAATAGTAGTAGACATAACCAAACCCGAAGGAAACAACAAATTTGTAGAACAAAATCTTGAAAATGAATTTAGTTTACCTCCTAAAGATTATATAAACGTATCTAGTGTTATTCATTTTATTAATAATAAAAATAATCTTGTAAAAAGTATAAATAATTCTCTAAAACCAGGAGGGTTATTAATATTAAAAACTTCATTAAACCAAATTACAAAAATACTTCCATATCTTTCTAATTATACCCCAATAGAGGCCCAAATAGATAAAGAAGAAATTTTAGGATCTGAGGACAACCCAGATGTTATAACAATAGTTTTTCAAAAATAGAAATCAAATAAATATGAGCGTACACGTAGACACAACCCATTGGGTTAAAGGCAAGAATTACCCAGAGTGGTTTGACCAAATAGGATTAGATATAGTTTCAAATGGGTATCTTTTACCTGAAGAAGATGTGTTTAAAGCTTTTTTAAGAAATTTCATCCTCAATACAGATCAAGCCCCATTTTAATGTATTTATAACCCCGATTTAAAATTTAAAACCAATATATGAGAAATATTACCCAAGAGCGAGTAGTCTATAAGCCCTTTGAATACCCAGAGGCATTTGATTTCTGGATGAAACAACAACAAGCTCATTGGTTACATACGGAAGTCCCTATGATGTCTGATGTAAATGACTGGAAACAAAATTTAAATGAATCCGAAAAAAATGTTATAGGTTCTATACTAAAAGGATTTGCTCAAACAGAAACAGTAGTAAACGATTACTGGTCTACATTAGTTACTAAATGGTTTAGAAAACCTGAAGTTATAGCAATGGCCGTGTGTTTTGCAAATATGGAAACGGTTCATGCCGAAGCTTATTCATTATTAAACGAAGAATTAGGATTAGATAATTTTTCTGAATTTTTAGAAGATGAATCAACAATGGCTAAAATTCAAGCATTAATGAATGTAAGAGATAAAGTCGAAGGTGAACCAGATTGGAGCGAACGAGCAAAATCATTGGCAATATTCTCAGCATTTACTGAAGGTGTTAATTTATTTTCATCATTTGCTATTCTACTTTCATTTAAACTAAGAAATTTATTAAAAGGTGTAGGACAAATTGTAGAATGGTCGATTCGTGACGAATCTTTACACTCAGAGGCAGGATGTTGGTTATTTAGACAATTATTAAGTGAAAAACCTGAATTAAATACTCCTGAGTTAAAAGAAGCAATTAAACAAGCTGCTTTATTATCATTAAAATTAGAATTAGACTTTATTGATAAAGTTTATGAAATGGGTGATTTAGATGGTTGTTCAAAATATGATTTAGTTAGCTTTATTAAATATAGAGTTAATACAAAAATGCAAGATTTAGGTTATGAGCCCGTTGTTACTGGGATTGATGATACTTCAATCAAGAGGATGAAATGGTTTGACAGCCTATCAGCAGGAAAACAACATACAGATTTCTTCGCTAATAGAGTAACTAATTATTCAAAAGGAGTCCAAAACTGGGACGCAAACGATTTATTTTAAAAATTTATATGGACAACAATTTAACTATCGACTACACACAGTGGGAGCGTGGTCGTGACTATCCTGAATATTTCGACGAAATTTCATTAGCTACAATTAGCAAGGGGTACTTGCTACCTGGAGAAACACCTAAAAAAGCTTATCGAAGAGTAGCTGTAGCGGCTTCAACTAGATTAAATAGACCTGATTTAGAGAATAAATTCTTTAAAATTCTTTGGAATGGGTGGTTAGGACTTGCTTCTCCTGTATTATCTAATATGGGTACTAGCAGAGGGTTACCAATTTCATGCTTTGGAATTGACACCCCAGACTCAATTAGAGGTATTGGCTTAACTAATGCTGAATTAATGAAACTAACCTCAGTAGGAGGTGGAGTTGGTATTAGTTTATCTAGAATTAGAGGTAGAGGTACAGAAATTAAGGGAAATGGCAAATCTGAAGGTGTAGTACCGTGGGCTAAAATTTACGATTCAACTATTATAGCTACAAATCAAGGATCTGTACGTAGAGGTGCTGCTTCTGTTAATTTAGATATTAACCACTTTGATATTGATGAATTTTTAGAAATTCGTCGCGCTAAGGGTGATCCTAACAGACAGTGTTTAAATTTACATCAATGTGTTGTTATAGATGATGTCTTTATGAGAAAATTAGAAGCAAGAGACCAAGTAGCCATGGAGCGTTGGACTAAAATTCTAAAAGCAAGAATGGAAACTGGTGAACCTTATATTATGTTTAAAGATAATGTAAACAAAACAAACCCAATTTCATACCTGATGAATAATCTAGATGTGTCTATGACAAACATATGCACAGAGATTACATTACATACTGATGAAGAACATTCATTCATATGCTGTTTATCTTCATTAAATTTAGCTAAATATGATGAATGGAAAGATACAGACACTATTCAAACGTCTATTTACTTCTTAGATGGTGTAATGCAAGAATTTATTGATAAAACTAGTGGTAAAGAAAGTATGATTAGAACATATAATCATGCTAAAAAAGGTAGAGCTTTAGGATTAGGTGTGATGGGTTGGCATACATTTCTTCAACAAAAAGGATTACCATTTAATTCAATTGCCTCTACAGCGCACACACATAATATATTTAGTAAAATTAAAATCGAAGCTGAAGCTGCATCACGACAATTAGCAGTAGAATATGGAGAACCAGTATGGTGTCGTGGAACTGGTATGCGTAATACGCATTTACTTGCGATAGCTCCAACAGTCTCTAATAGTGTCATAACAGGCGGTATTTCTGCAGGGATCGAGCCGTTACCCGCAAATATTTACACATTTAATGGTGCTAAAGGTACATTTATTCGTAAAAATAAAGTATTAGAAACATTGTTAGAATCTAAAAGTGAAAACAAAGATAAATGGTGGGATCAAATGCTTAGAGATAACGGTTCCGTACTTAATCTCCCAGATAATATATTAACCCCAGATGAAAAAGAGCTATTCTTAACATTTCCCGAAATCAACCAGTTAGAATTAGTTAGACAAGCAGCGATTAGACAAAGATATTTAGATCAAACACAATCTTTAAATTTATCATTTGATCCTCAAGATTCTCCTAAATGGATTAATCAAGTTCATATAGAAGCTTGGAAACTGGGAATAAAAACATTATATTACCTAAGAACAGATTCAGTAATTAAAGGTGATTTAGGATCACGTCAGGTGGATTGTGTAAGTTGTGAGGGTTAAACGAGCTCTTATAATTACTTGGAAATTTAAAAATTAAATTATATATTTACAATTATGGAAGAAATAAACGAATACCTTAAAACCGTTGAGGCCGAATTAACAGAAATTAAAGCTAAAGTAGAAAATAATCCTGAAGCTGTTAATCAATATGGATCTCGCTTATCTGAATTATTTGATGAGTTAGTAGAACAAATATCAAAAATAAATATAAATAAGTTATAATATTATGAAATTTCAATCAACAAAAGTATTTGATGGGTACTCTACAGTATTTCGTCAATGGAGAGCAAAAGATACTCATTGTAGCTTTTTGCATGGTTATGGTATTTCTTT
>Ga0208133_1000764_pt1 | contig 11981 bp, 4 predicted proteins | sample ColrivemetaGS535_FD_187595 | JGI IMG/M metagenome (GOLD analysis project Ga0208133, IMG submission 187595) | Estuarine microbial communities from the Columbia River estuary, USA - metaG S.535 (SPAdes) (version 2) | ecosystem: Environmental > Aquatic > Marine > Intertidal zone > Estuary | place... | reverse complement strand
TTGCTTAACTGTTCAACTGTATAAACCCTAGCAAGTTTACTTTCTTGTGCAATAGTTTTTTTGTTCTTAACCCAGAAGTAATAAACAGTATATGTGTTACCATTAATATAATCTTCTTCTTCTACCCAATGATAGTTGATTGTACCCAATGATAAATCTACGTAAGCCTCTCCCGTAGCAATCTGATCAAACACAACTGTTTTATTTTTAACCAAATTTGCCCATTTACTTGGGTGAACATTACTCTTTGTCCATTCATATATTTCAGGATTAGCTTTGTTAGTAGTTGTTCCCCAAAATTGGGCTTTAACTTGATCGTCTGCTGTAGTGTAATCATTAAATTGCGTAGAACTTGTATCCCACCAACGACGTCCTATGTATTCTTCATACCAACCCAAACTTGTATATACGCTCTTAAATTTGTCTGTTGTTCTGTTGTACTTTGCAGGATCTACTCGCCCTATAATATCGATGTCATTTTTAAATACTTCAGGGACTACTAAGTTTTGTGGAGAAAATAATTCCAACTTAACTACAGTCTTGTTAGTGGCATAGTCGTATACAATTAAGTGCTCGATGTCGTCTACTGTTATTTTTTTTGATTCTTCTTTGACAATAAGTGCATCTTCCAAAACATTGTTTTGAAGTTGATATACCTTGTAGTTGCCATAATTAAAAGTTACTGGTCGTTCAGAGCTTGTTTCACCATCATCTATAATAGCAATAGGATAGCGAGGATCATAACCACTTGGTGTTAATGAGTTTATCGTTTCGTATTTTTGTTTCCAGTTATAACCCTTCGACGTATTTGCTTTTAAAAATTCATTTTCATCTTTAAATCTAATTGGCTTAAATGCAAATACTTTACCAGTATTAATCTTTTCAGTAACGTTTGTGTCAATGTAGAATTGTGTACTATTGTTTTCTAACGCGGCTACTTTCCAGATGCCGTCGGCGCTTGAGTTATTGGCTTCCGCGTTAACTATACAAACATAATCTCCTACAGATAAATGATGAGCTGCCGTGGTTGTTATTCTTGCTTTGCTTGTATCATTAAAACCTTTACATACTTCGGCAATAGATAATTCAGTATCCATAGTCTGTAAAACTTGCCAAGTACCAGGAGTGAACCCACTTACTACAGGAATAACATTTAAGTCCGGGTTTGGTTTGTTGTAGTTATTAACAAATATACTAGGCAAATACGCTTCGCTGATTTGTGTAAATTTATTACTATTAATTGCCCATGAACCCGGAAGATCTTCACTTTGCGTAAATGATTCATTGGAAATGTAAACTTTTCCGTTATATCTAACCTTTTCATTAATCTTATAAGATATTGTTGTAGCGTATGTAGGTATTGACCACAAGTCAATGAACTCGTCATATATAGTTGTTAAATCTTCTAAAGTATCTACAATTAAATCAGTATCACCATCGATCACCGGTCCGCTCTTTTTAAGCTCGCTTCTAATTGTTGCTTGATTAAAACGAATATTTTTATGATACGGTTTGTAAACCCAACGTTTAGAATTATTCGTTACATAAACTGTATTAGCATCTGCTCCGGCATTTTCTGTAAACTTAATAATCTGTGCGTCGTTTATAATATCACTAGTCAATAGTTCAAATTCATAGTACTCGGTATTTTCAGTATTGCCAAATTCTCCCAAACGGATCATGTATTCTTCGTAGGCAGTTGTCTTTGAATTATCTTGGTGTGTCAACGGATTTAAACTATCAAATACTTTAGTTGTTCCTTTGTTGTAAGTAACAGCGTTTTTAAATAATACTTCGTTACCAGAATCTAAGAACAATTGACGAAGCTCTATATTTCTATTAAGTCCGAATTGAGCTCTACTTGCTTCTAATATTTCTGTATCTAATATTGTAGACTCGATATCAAGCAAGTTACGGCCCAAATCACTCATAGTGTCTAAGTTAGGTATTAACGAACTGCCATCGAATACATAGCCAGGAACATAGTATGCGCCTGTCCAATTTACGCTTTTCTTTCCGCCTGTGATAAAACTTCTCTTGCTGGTGCCTTGACTTGGATTAAAATAAGTATCATTAAAAATACTTGTGCTATCTAAATGTACTACTGATTCGTAGTTCACAAATACTAATTTAATACCATAAATTGCAGAATCAGTTTTTTTAGTTTTAATTTCAATTAAATCAGCATCTCTAGAAACTAACAAGTCTTTGCTGAACAATGGTTTATTAAATCTGTCGACACATTGTCCTATATTTTCATTAGTACCTTCTAAGTTTTCTAGTTGTCCATACTGCCCTGTCATTTTAATAGAGTTAGCGTTAGGATTTAAATCTATAAAATTGCCAGCAGATAATATGTCATTGCTCCAGAAAATAAATTGTTTAGCACACAATTGCCAGTTGCGAATATCACCTGCTTCTGGCTCTTCATATATTAATCCAATACTTTCTAGGTACTTGCCGTAACCGACTAGTATATCATAAATTTCTTGTCTGTTTGAAAATAATTGCCCGTATTGAACATAATTTATTGTTCTAGTATAGGTATTCTTTTCTTTAATAATAACATTGCCAATTTCTCTTGCACTTGTAGACGATCCTTCTTTAGGTAAGAAGTAAGGAAAATATCCATACTCTGTTGCAAAGCCGTTAAGACTATAATTATTACCGTCATATAAAATTTTCATTCCAGAATAGAATACTTCTCGTTCTGGATAATGTTTAACTGTTCTTACTTGATAGTTTTCTTCAGGTATAAACAATATAGTTTTTTGTGTACCAATACTTGTACTTTGAATTCGTAAATTATCTCTATTAGTGAATCCGTTTAACAAGAATTCCTTGTTTACTACCATATTGTTAAACTTGTCATTTACTTCGGTTGCATAGTCTTTGTTATTCAATAAACAAAACTCTGCATACAAACTTTCTATACCACCGGTGTATACTAATTCACTGTCAACAGTTTCTCTGTGATAGTTATGTGCAATGGATCCTTGTTGCCAGAAACCTGTTGTTTTATCTATTTTATGATTCCAAACATTTTTAACAGTTTGTCCAGGAACCCAATTTAAGTTAACATACTGCGTAGGTGCTATTAAGTACATTGATCTTGCTGTGGCTGCAAGACCTCGTTGAGTGTTTAAGAAAACTTGTTCGTATGGTCCGAAGTTACCGGGTTCCCAATTTTCAGTAGAAGGAAATGCATCTAAACTTAATAATACATCGCTAGCATTTAATTGTAATACAAAATCATCAGGTGCAATCAAGTTACCCGACGAGTTTACAGGAAAGTCTTCTAGTATATCCGGATCGGCATTATCGATATCTATATTTCTTGCAAACGCTGGATTAATAATTGAAGCTTCTAAAGGATTACTAACTTTACCAACTCTCAATGCTTTCTTCAGTGCTCTGCGTTTAGTATTATTAGTCCAAGAATAACTAAAGTCCCACCACGATGGCTTTAGTGTATAACCCAACATTTCCCACGGATGAGTGTGCGGTCTTTCAGTGTCAAACAAGTATTTGTAAAATGCTCTCCAAGAACCTACAAACACATTGCTATCGTCACCAGAACCCATTTGATATTTTAATGTAAATCCATTGCTTTCGTCGTAATTGTCGTTAGGCATTGTAAAGATGTTATTTTCTAACATCCACTGGCGCAACTCGTTGTTAATAGTTTGTCTGGCTTGATTCCAAATCTGTGGTCTATTTCTAAAATAACCAGGTTGAGCTTCAAGTATTTCTCGTTGGCTGTTGTTTTCAATATCATGTGCGATGCTCGACCAAACTGCTTTCTCGTATTCCCATAGATATTGATCTACTAGATTGTTAGGATAATTATTTTCGTCAACGCCTTTTGCTAGATAGTAACGAGTACCGTCATGGCGATATATAAAATAACTAGAGGTCGCTGTATCTTCATATATCTCTGGCTGGTAAACTGAACTTAAACCAATCTTAGCTAAACTTGCAGGTATTAACGACTTAAATGTTGTATACCATTGCTTGATGTTCACAGTTTTGCCGTTAAAGAAACTGCGGAATTCAATTTCTGTATACTCATCACCGGTAGAATTAAACCAATAGTCGTAGCCTCGCACTAAAACTTTATCGTTGTAAGTAATATGCAATATGCTTTCTTTACCTGTGCTATGGCTAATAGCTTCAAAGTTATAATCTGTGTCAGTTAAGTCAAATACCAACGATGAGTCGATAACTAAATTATCTTGTCTATAATTATTTGCCGATGCGCCCCAACCTATCATGTTACTGTGACTCCAGAACAATTCATCGTTAGGAGTAACAACATATATTCTGTTTAACGCTAAATCTAATACTTCTAAAGAAGAATATGCTTGATAGTCAGTTGAGTTGATAATATTTTCTAGTTCTGCTTTTAGTTTGAATAAAAATAAGTCGTAATGTTTACCTTGTTTAATTATCAAGTCGCCAAAGTCATATGGTAAGTTTGTAGCAACAACCGCAGTTTTAGACAACGGGTCACTGTGTTTTAGAATAGTGCCGCCGCCAAGTATAAAAGTTGTTTTTCCGATATTAGGATCTACAAACTGTTTTATATCTGTGCTATTAGATTTGAAACTAGTAGCATGTTGATATAAACTATAATAATTAATACTAGATACTGCTTCGTTAAGCGGATTATTAATTAAAGATAGCGGTGCTGTTTTAGCTATTGGATCTTCTATAATAGAAGAAAAACAAATTTTGTCAAATTCTTGTGATCGATTAGCTATTCCTGCTTCTTCATAAACCTGTTTATAGTAACCTGGATCACCGTTGTATAATATAGTATCGCTGATTGAATAGTCGTAGTTATTGTATAATGGATTCGTTTGATCTTTTGTAAATGCACTTTGTATAAAAGTCCATTTGTACAACGGTTTTACATAAGCAATTTTAGATGTAACTTGTTCAGTTATAGGATCTAAATATTCCCAGATTAACTTAGCGTCTTCTGCGGCAAGGTCGTTGTTGATATAAGAACCAGATACTTCTATTTCGTTGTTTAAATTAATTTCAATAGTTCCGTTAGATATACCGTTATTAGTAATATACTCGCTGGTAATAGTTTCTGATCTAGTAATGTTTTGTGTTAGATCAACTTTCTTAAATGTTATATTAAAAGGTAAATCATGGCAGACAATCTTCATTATGCCACCAGAAACTAAAGGCATTAATTGTTCAACTGCCGACGATCCTGTTTTACCTGAAAATCTTATTAACCCATATCCGGCAATGTCAAAATAGAATTTAATATGATCTATATTATCGTAATAAACATGTATAGTTGTAAATCCGCTGGATACTGGAGCTATTTCCGCTGTCCATGAACTATCTTGATTTTTAGTATATAATAAATCTTGTACTTGTTTTGTAAAATCTAATCCTGTACGATTTTTATAAAAAGGAATTACTTGTCCATTAGATTTATAACCATACGGTCCTTTGATATTTTTAACTTCATTGGTTGTAATCTCTACATATTCAAAGGCCTGGTCAATGTCTGTAGAAAAGTTTAATTGATTTGGTACAGCATTTATTACTCCGCTTTCTGATTCTATGAAACTTACTTCAACATTTTTATCTAACACTGGATCATAAACATCACCTTCTTTAAAGCCTAATATTACTCCGCCAACAAATGATGATTCATTTAATTTTTCTAAATTATCATCTTCGCTATTACCTTTAAAAAATTCAAACAACGGTGTTTGATTAGTCGATGTTTTGTTTTGTGCAAGTTGCCACTGATTATTTTTATATATTACTTGATAGTATTCTGATGTTCCTGCTGATATAATAATTGCACCGTCGTTATTTGCAGCCACAGTTCCCGATTCAGAGAAACTTGTAATACCAGATACATTTATAGATGCTATCCAGATTTTTCCTCTGTCAGCCACTGTTGACTCATTAAACACTACCAAGTCGCCGTCTTTCAATGCATGTCCGAATTGATCAACTATGTTACTTTTATTTTGCCATACTGATTTTGTTTTTGCAAGGATTGTATTAATCTCAGAAATTGTGCCTGTAGGCCAATTATATAACTTTACTTGTCTGTCAAAGCTGATAATAGGACGAAGAGCCTTGTCAGCAGAATTAACAAAATCATCTACTGGTATATCTAAAAACTTAGCCACTGTGCGAATAGTGCTGATGTGATGCCAGCGGTCGATTGCTTGCCAATGATTGTTGTTGTTTACATATTTTTCTTGCACAACATATTCAGCATTACTTAACATTGGTTGATTCCAATCCCAAGTTGCACCATCCCATGAACTAGCTGTGTAGTCTAAAGTGCTACCATATTTGTCCCACGGACGCTTTTCAAATCCAGTAGAAGGTAATCGTGTTTCGATGTCTGCTTTTGGAAATAATCCAATACCAGAACCTACTCCATAGACATAAAAAATTACAGGATCTTCTATAAGGTTAGTGCTGCCTGTTGCTGTTTCTGTTTGGTAACTACTAATTGTAGAAAGTCCAATGGCCACGGCGCTGGTAAAGTATAATGCCATACCGTTTTGTAATTCTAATTCTCTACCAGTTAAATCGTCTTTAATAGTAGAAAAAGGCTTGCCTATTAAGTTAGCTGTGATGGAAAATTTGTTACTATTCAAATGAATACGACAAGGAGGCAAATCATCAGCTAACCAGTAATATGAACTGTAGTCTGTTAACTTGATTGGATCAACTGGTAAGTTTAATGCATTGACATTTTTATCTAGCAATACACCATCTTTTAATTCACTGCTTTTGATAGAAAAGTAATTTTCAATATCATAGTAAGAAACTTTGCCTAAGTAACTATCATCACTGCTTCTAAGCACCAGCATATTATTGCCCTGGCTTTCTCGACGAACTTCGTTACTTTCAATTTTAAAGAATTCTTCTATCTTATTACTAGCTGTTCTAGTACCATATGTTTCTTTAAATGGTAGCATTTGACCTTTGCTGGTCATGACATCTAGTGTAGAGTCTAACATTTTCTTGTTAGGCTCGGTAGCTAACCCACTAGGTAATAAATTTATATTACTAACTTTTTTAATTGCTAATTCAGCAGGTTTTTTTACTTGTTTACTCATTTACCAATCCTAATGTTGCTGTCCGTTATTTCATTTATAACAATGATATCATTTACGCTGGCCACGCTGGTTACTACTTCGTTTCTATCTGGCTGTATTTGGAACAATGTACCAAACTTACTAGCTGTACTAATCGGAACAATAACCACGCTGTTCAAGTCTGTGCTTAGACTTGTATGAATATAAGCCGCTAGTTCTGTAAAATAAAATATTTCTCCGAATCCGAAGTTACCAGGAGTAAAAAACTTGTCAACTGCGGCAATTACTTTACTTTTAACTTCGCTGTCTGTTAACTTGCTCTTTGGACTTTTAACTACTTTAAACTGTGCTTGAAACTCAGATTCTGCTAAGGTTCCAAACAATGGTTTAAACTTAACCGGATGGAAAATAATTTCATCAGTCATCATTTTATAACTTAGCAATCCAGCAAAGTTGCCACGAAGTTCTTCTGTTGTCGGCGGTAACGGAGGACTAACTTTAGAATTATTCTTTCTCTTCCAAACTGTGTAATCTTCATTGTAACTCTTAGTTAACACATAAACATCCACGATGTTAGTTAAACTAGGATTCAATGTTTGATCTGCAGACACTTTGTGATTCCATTTAAATGGCTGGTTTGTTACACCAGGTACTGTGTCGATAATAGCATCTCCAGTAGCAGTCGCATCAGGTACAAGATAAGTGAAATCACCTTCGTTGTAATTTGCTAGCTTGATAGTATTAGTTCCTACTATATTTAAAAAATGTCTAGGATCATCTGGTAAGAAGTCGTTGTCTAAATCAATAGGCGTGACTTTAACTTTACTATTGTCAGTATATCCATCATCGTAGACATAGTATCCACTGATACGATATGTTTGTTTGTCTTCTAACTTATTGTCTTCATTTAATCCGATGATAGAAATAGTATCATTGCTAATGCTTTGGAAGCTAGGATTGAATGTCGGAGCAAAATTAATGTTGTAGAAACGAATTAATTCTTCACTGCCGAATATATAATCAAGCTGACGAATTGTAACGGTCCAGCCAGTTGTTTCTCGTTTTACATATATTACCCACGCTGTGCTATCATTGCTAGAATTAAAATCACTGTCAACATCTATAGTTACACTACTAGGTATAACTACCCATCTAGGAGTTTGATTATCAAATTTTAACGCAAAACTTTTCTTATCTTCTAACTTTTCTATTAACACGTTTCTTGTTGTTTCATCAAAGACTCTTGTAAAAGAAGGAATGATACTTTTAATTAGTTGTTCGTCTGTGATTACTTTATTAATCTCAACCGGTCCCATGCCATTTGCTAATAAACCAGTATACAACGAATCGTCTTGGCCATCTTCTAATCCAAGACCATCGCCTTTGATATCTAAGATAGTCGCCCACGTAGCTGTGCCAGTATTATCTTCAAACTTAACGAACGATCCAGGACGAATATTACGCAATGGTCCGCTGGTTGTAAATCCTAATTTTTGAGGAGTAATATCGTTGTTAGATTCAGAGATATATCCATTTGTTCCTGTAGCATCACTGTAAGCAGACTGCCATCTATAATCATAAACATTGTATATTGTTGCACTAGCGGTATGTGCTACTGCTGTTGTTCCCTGTTGAGCTCGACTAACTCCGATAAAGAAATATTCATTGTCTCCTGGATTAATTTCTACGCCAGTGTAAGTACACAGTTCATTATCAATTTGAATCATTCCGCCTGTAGTACTGAACTGATCATATGGATTGTTTGTATTGATGCCATTGGCTTTTACCCTTACAGCCGTACTATCAATAGATGATTGTAAAGTAGTATACCAAGTTGTCTTTCCTAAATCTACCAATGAAAATTTAGTAGGATCTGCGGTTGTTCCTAAATTAAGTTTACCATAATAGAAATTTAACAAACCAATGTCGCTAAGTTTGTTTTCGATATATTCATCGAGCAAATCAACTGAGCGTCTGTTATTATCGTCAGCAATATAAAAGTTTTTATTATACTCATCACTGTACAAGTAACCGTCGTCAGCAAATTCAACTAAAGGTCTACTTTTGCCAGTAGGGTCTGCCAAGTCGACATTACGACTATGACCGCTGAATGTTCTATTCTCTGCTTTCATAATCAACACATCGTTGTTTAGTGTTGGTAAGAAGCCGTTATAATCATCACCAGTAACCATTCTATTTTTACTATAGAATGCTTCTGGTGCGTTTTGTTTAATTTCGTCTAATGTTTCAGCCGGTAAGCCAGTTACCATGTTGTCTTGTAGTTCTAAAACCATAGACAATGTCTGTGTTTGATTACTAGCATTAGTATATGTTATATCGAAGGTAACATTATTGATTTCACCTGCGCGAACTTTAATAAAATTATTTTCTGCACTTCTATACCATATGCGAATGTATCCGGTTGGCACATTTGTAAATGTACCATCACCAAATTTAATACTTGTTATATCGTTGTCACTGTAAATAACTTCGTACAAGTCTTTGCTAACACCATTTTGATCGTTAACGACAATATTAGAAAAATCTAAATTACTAACCTTAGTCCAAGTTTTTAATACTGTACCATACTCGTCCACTGTTTGAACAAAATAATCTTCTTCACTGATGTTTCCTGTTTGCGGTAAATCAATAACGGCATTTGCCACAGGGGTAGACATGTATTCAATAGTACTACTAATAAAACCTTGTTTAGATAAAAAGAAGAAACCGGTTTTTGTACTGCCGACGCCTTTACCATCATTTCTATACATTAAACTAAATGCATTTTCATAGTCAGGCTCAGTCTGAGTAATATAACCTTCCTTGTCGATGTCAATAGGCAACAAGTCAAAGTTTAAATCAATACCATCTACTACAGCGTTGATTGGATAGTTTGTTATTAAGTTAGTATTGTTGAATTGATATATTTCAAAAATATTGCTGTTATCAGAATTAACAGATCTCTTTACCGGAGTTCCAAACTTATTATTATCACTCAATGCCGCATTTAAAATTCTAACAAAGCGTTCGTATTCTAATTCACTGGTATCACTGCCCCATTGAACTGTTTTATTAGCAAGGTTAGCACCAGTACTGTCGATAATTTGATCTGTGGTAATAACGCTGGTTACTTTTAAGAAACCTTGAGCAGGACGAACACGCTTTGGTTTGTAAGACAACATACGAGCAATTCGTAGTACGCTTTCACGCTTTTCCGCTGTGTCTAAAATGTTTTCTCTAGCATTCAAGTCCATACGAAATGCTAAGTTTTGTCCAACATAAGCTACTAAGTCTAATAACGCAATAAATTCACTGCTTTGAATGTAATCATTAAACTCTTCTGGATAGTTAACTTGCATATAGTTAACCATGCTGTCACGCAGAGTATCAAAATCGTAGCTGGTAAATTCAGCATTTTTGAAACTGCTGTAAACCATGCTCCAATCTTCTGCGCCGTATAGGTTTTCTTGTCTAATTGCTTTTGGCATTGCCTTATCCTTGTAGTTTGTTTGACGCTATGTCTCTAGAAAACACTGCTGTTAATTCTGATAATGTAGCAGTCGGAACATAGTTTAAAATTATTTTTACTGTCAGTGTTTGTAAATCTATGTCTTCTGTAACATCTAATGTATTAAGTCCTAGTCTAGGATCTCTATTAATTATTCGAAGAGTATCTTCTCTGATGATGTCTACAACATCGTCAGTTAATGGATCAAATAGAACATCCCATACAATGTATCCGTATGTCGGACTCATTAATCGCTCACCCTTGCGAGTGTACATTTCATTCAGCAAATCACGCTTTGCAAGTTCAATATCATAGATTTTGAAGTTGCCATATTCTTTGCCTATTGTGCTATAACCTTTGAAGACTCTCATACATGTATTTATTATGAAATAATGTATGTAGATAATGAATCAATGAAAAAGGCACTATGTGCCTTTTGTTATCCTGTTGCCGTTAGCTTACTGTCGTAGCCCAAGTATTCCGCCCAAGCGGGATCACGCATTTGATAGGGATTATGTTGCTTAACAACTTTGACCATTTGCCAATAGCTGGGTTCTTTGGGTTTAATCATAGGTTCGATTACTTTGGCACCTTTAAGCCAATTACATGTTCCACAGCAAGTAACCAGATTACTCCATGAACTGTTGCCGCCTTTGCTTTTAGGCGTAACATGATCTAGTGTCAAATCTTTAGCTTGGAATTGATCTCCGCAGTATTGACAAGTATAGTTGTCACGTAGATAAACCATCTTACGGTTAAACAATACTTTGTGTTTTGGTCTTACATAACGTTTAGTCATGATGATACTAGGCACAGGTATTGCTAGTTTTTGACTGTGAACTACCCAGTCGTCGTGCTCTTTGATCACAGATACTTTGTTTAGAAAAACAAGTTTAATTGCCATGGTCCAATCAACGACACTGGGTGGCAGCATGGACAGTGGACTGCCATCGCTGTTCAAAATTAATGTATCGCTCATATTTTTATTTAATCTTATCGGCCAGATAGGCGCAAAAACTATTATACACACTTAAATATATATTGTCAACTATGACAGTTTTTAGGAGACTGCAATGGACATCGACTCACTCGAACATCATATCAGAACTGTGGACAACAGACATACTCAATTAGCAAGACAAATCGAACAACTTATTTCCCATCCGAGTTGGGATGAGTTTCAAATAGAAACACTTAAAAAAGAAAAACTCAAACTCAAAGACGAATTGACAATTCTATATCGAAAACGGCATGAATTAATGAATGAACATCATTACGAATAATTGACACAAATTAGATAATATAGTATAATACTTGCTTGTACCACACAAGCGAGTATTTTATGAATGTAGCAAATTACAAACAAAAGTATGCAA
>Ga0208133_1000762_pt1 | contig 11994 bp, 17 predicted proteins | sample ColrivemetaGS535_FD_187595 | JGI IMG/M metagenome (GOLD analysis project Ga0208133, IMG submission 187595) | Estuarine microbial communities from the Columbia River estuary, USA - metaG S.535 (SPAdes) (version 2) | ecosystem: Environmental > Aquatic > Marine > Intertidal zone > Estuary | place... | reverse complement strand
TTCGCTGGGAACTCCAGTTCTCCAAAACCTCTCCAGGGTTCCAGTCTGGTGAGTATGATTTTTACTTTAGAGGTGACGATATTGGTCTTGATACCATTGGTGATTTGGTTACTACAGCAGAACTAAACGGGATTGTTGAGCGCACTGGTGCTTGGTATATTCTTCCTGACGGATCAAAGGTACAAGGCAAGGAAGCCTTTGTCAATCGTGTAAGAGAGGATCTTGAGTTGCAAGAATCAATCAAGGCAAAACTCAATGGCTAGTTATAATGTTTATCATGGAAAGTTTGTGTGCCACGAGTGCAAGGTTGAGGTTAAATCTTTAAGGTTATACGCAGAAACAAAAACTGCTACATGGATGTGTCCAACAAAACACCTTAGTACTGTAAAGTTTGGAAAGCAGAAGTGGAAAAGTGATGACAGAGAAGAGTGAGTCTAAGCGCATTGGGGCAAAGCAACATAAAAACTCAGGTCGTGGAACCCATAAGGGTGACGCCTCCTGGGAAAACTTTACTGTTGATTTTAAAGAAGTTGGAAAGTCTTTTACTATTAATAAAGATGTCTGGGCCAAGGCTACAACTGACGCCATTAGAAATGGTAATGACCCAGCAATAGTTATTGCTATTGGCGAGGGGAACTCAAAAGTAAGACTTGCAGTAATAGAGATGTCAGTATTAGAACAACTAGTAGATAATGGTATAATATAAGCATGGAACAAGGAATTAAAGGCGAAGCCTATGAAAGTTATCAGGAGTTAGTAAACTCTCAAAAAAAGGTCTCTAATCAAGACTTTGAGGTTATGATTGTTGACAATATTTTTGATGAAGCAGATGTTGCTTATATTTATAGTATTGTAAATAGCACACCAGAGGATAAGACAAAACTACAAAAGTGGGCTGGGCATAGAGCCTGGCATGTAAAACTTCCAGAAATTGAAGACAAGATTAATAAGGCTATAGAAAAAACATCTCTTGCTGGCAAGGTTAGGTTAGTTGGAGATTACTCGTTTGCAAGATATGATCCAGCCTATGGTTATGAGTGCAAACTTTTTCCTCATTGTGACCTAAGAGATGAGCAGAGGATAACATTTGATATACAAATACATGCAGATCAACAGTGGGGTCTTGTTGTAGAAGATAAGAGTTATTTCATAGAAGATAACCAAGCCTTAGTATTTGCTGGAACTCAGCAGACACACTGGAGAGAGAAAACAAAGATCCTTCCTGGAAATAAAATTGATATGGTGTTTTGCCACCTAGAGTATCTTGAGCCAACACCACTTGATGAAGGACAGGATGCAATCTTAGCAGAAAGAACAAGATTTCTTTCTCAGTTTTATAATCTTGAATCAAACGAAGAACTATATAAAGACTAAACTACTACAATAAAAGGAGACACTATGAAGCAGGATGAAGTAAATACGATAGTAGAGAATGTCTTTACTAGTCAAGAAGTCAACGAAATTTATAAGGCCGTACAAAATAATAGCGGTGGATCTTTTATAAAGAACCATGCACAGGCAAATACTTTTATTCAGTTGCCAGATTCAATTATTGAAAAGGTTACGGGTATTGCAAGATCTGTAAGTGGAAATGACAGAATTGTATTGGCAGAATACTGTCATGCAAGATATAATAACGTAACAAGTAACTGTGGTAAGTTTCACTATAAGCCATCCCTGTTTCCACATTACGATGAAACATTTAAAGAGCCTAGGTTTACTTTTGATTACCAAATACAGTCAAATGTTGAATGGCCACTTGTTGTTGAGCCAAACCAAAGTTTTACATTGAAGGACAATCAAGCCGTAACATTTAGTGGAACACATCAGATTCACTGGAGAGAGCCTAAGCACTTTGCAGATAACGAATTTGTGGAGATGGTGTTTTTTCATTTTGTAGATCCAGAAGCAGAAACAAAAGACCCAGAAATCAATAAGGTGCTAAACGAAAAGGCATCTATGTATATGGAACAGTTCTTTGCAAACGGTGGTTTTACTAATGACGACTCAGAATAATATTCCAGGTCTTCATAAATATCTAACTGGTTTTGAAAACTACACTAAACCACTTCCTTTTTATATAGAAGAACTATTTACAAAAGAAGAAAGCCAGCAACTTAGAGATATTATTGAAGAGAATAGAAAGATAGAACCGTTTATTATTGGTGATAGGATTGAAGATGGCTATATTAGAACTTCAGAGTTTAGAAGTAGGTTTCAGCCAAAGATAGCAAAGAACATGTCAAGAACCCTAATAGAGTTTGACATGCCAAAGAACCTTGAAGATAAACTGGATGCCGTAGCAAAACCACTTTACAATGGGGACATTGCACTATGCCACTGGAACTACATAGATTACAACATTGAGTATGGATATGGAGACAACAGTCCCGCACTGCCTCCGCATCTTGATGCAGATGAGAACCTTGTCACAGTAAACTATTGTTTAGACACAAATATTGAATGGGATCTTTATGTTGGAAACTGGAATGACACCAGTAACTTTACAAAATACTCTCTTGTTCCTGGGCAAACAATTGTTTTTAGTGCAGTTAACCAGATCCACTGGAGACCAAAAAGAAAGTTTAAGGAGGGAGAGTTCTGTGAAATTATTAGCATGGACTATTGCCCTACAACAAGTTATAGATTTACTGGAGAAAGAAATCCTATAGATCCAGAACATTCTTCAGATCTTAGAAAGAAATACTTAGATGAGTTACAGTCAAGACCAGACATGATTTCCGCATTTGATCTTTGGAATGCAGAGGGTCTTGCTGATGGTATCGATCCTAAGTCAATGGGTTAAAATGTACTATAAGAAATTTGAGTCTAAGACACCTATAGAAACAAAAATCTATAAAGATTTTTTTACTAATGAAGAGATAGGTGAAATTCTTGAATGCATAAATAAACAAAAAGAGTTAGAGGTTGGAAGTGGCTTTTATGCACCAACACTTCAGCCATCGCTTGGAAGGGTACACATAGAGGTAAAATATCCAAAAGATATTTTAAAAAAACTAGAAGACTTTGCTTCTAAACTTTGTGGAGAAAGGGTAGTCCTTACTCACAACAGTTACTATCATTATAACAAGAAGTACAATCCTGAGATAGAGACACCAGTGCTAAGGCCTCATCGTGATCTTGACAACTACTACTCAAAACTCACGCTTGATTACCAATTAGAAAAAAATGTAGACTGGGATATACTTATTGAAAATAAAAGGTATAGCCTGGAGGTTGGAGACATGCTTGCTTTTTGGGGTGCAGGTCTGATACACTGGAGAGAGAATATTGTCCTTGATGAAAATGAAAGCACTTCTGTTTTAACTTTACATTTTTCAAATGAGCAAGACTATGAAAATCTTAACAAGGTTTCTAGACTTCCAGAAGAAAGAGAAAAAAGAAAACTAGCAAATCTAGAAGATGATGTTTTTCAGGATTATAATAAAAAATGGGAACAAGAAAGACTAAACTTTAATAGTAAAACAAAAGGGGTATGAAGTATGGAACAGCAAGCAACAACAATAGATATGGTAAACGGTCTAGTAGAAATTGCAGACTATATGGAGGATGAGGAACTAACTATTGCTCTAACCATGATTGCCAAACTAATCATAAAGCCAGACATTCCAATTAATGTTGCACATGTGGAGATAGTAAGGCTTCAGGCCATTGCTGCTAAGATGGCTTTTAAAGCAACTTGGATGGCCAATGTAGACAAGTCTGATCGTGGAAAGAAGAATCTTTACTATACTGCTGCAGAATCTATTAACAACTTAGTCTCAGCACTTAAATATATCACACGCTAATCTGCTATACTTATATAGAATAGAAACGAGTAAAACATGACAAAAAGTTTATTACAGCAGATTATGGTTAAGCAGGAGAAGCCACCAGTTCATTCAATAGATGTTGCTGGGCTTACTGAAAAGATTCAGTCTGGCTATATCGTAAATCGTATTGACAAGCAGACGCAAAAGAAAACTTTTGCACCGTCAACTATTGCCTATGGGCATGGAGAGTGCCCAAGATATTGGTACCTAGCCTTTGATGGACAGATGTTTGAAGATGATGCAAGCCCGTACAGTGCAGCAAATATGACTGCTGGTACAAAATCTCATGAAAGAATTCAAGAAGCAATGGGTAATGTGCCAGATTTTCTTGTAGACTCTGAGTTTAAGATAGTAAACAACGACCCGCCAATCTTTGGTTACGGAGATGTTGTTGTTAACTGGCAAGGAGAAGAACTCCTTGGTGAAATTAAAACAATGATGAACGAGGGTTTTGAATACCGCAAGGCACACAACAAGCCAAAGAGTGGTCACCTTATTCAGTTGCTAATTTATATGAAGATTCTTAAGAAAGCAAAGGCAGTTCTTATTTATGAAAATAAGAATAACCATGAGTTGCTAATCCTTCCAGTAGAAGTAAATGATTATTATCGTCGGTGGGTAGACCAGACGTTTGAATGGATGAGATCAGTTCGTAAGGCTTGGGTCGACAGAACCCTTCCTGAAAAGAACTATCGCTCAAATTCAAAAATTTGCAAATCATGTCCTATTAAAAAGGCTTGTGCAGATGCTGGTAAGGGAGACTTTAAATTAAAGTCTTTGGAGCCTATAGATGAAGCATTGTCAATGGTGTGATAAAGTATTTGAAACAGAAATAACTTATCAGATATACTGTTCACCACCGTGTAGAGATGAAGCAACAAAAGAAAAAATTGCTGCTCGTTATATTATTTCTAGACGACAAAAGAGAATAGGTAAGAATAGAAAATGCAAATCTTGCGACGAGCAACTATCTATTTATAACGATGAGCCACTTTGTAACAAATGTAATGTTCACCCAGGGGATGTAACAAAAGCATTAAAAGAAATTAAGGACAACTTAAAATGAAACTATCAGAGGCAATAGGAACTAAAATTCCAAAAACTATATGTGCTATCGATGCAAGCACTAACAGCCTTGCCTTTGCTATTTTTGATACCCAAGAAAAATCATTAGGTGCTGTAGGAAAGATTACCTTTAAAGGAAAAGATACTTACGAAAAAGTTATGGACGCAGGGCAAAAGGTTAAACTTTTTCTCGACATCTATGGTGGCTTTGAGGCAATAGTAATTGAGCATACTGTATTTATGAATAGCCCTAAGACTGCAGCAGACCTGGCTCTAGTACAGGGAGCAATCCTTGGATCAGCAGGACAGTCTGGAACTAAGATCATAGGGAAGGTTGCTCCAATTACTTGGCAAAACTTTATTGGAAACAAGAAGATTTCTAAAGATGAAAAACTATTTATTAAATCACAAAATCCAGGGAAGTCAGACTCATGGCTTAAAACACATGAGAGAGAACTGAGAAAGCAAAGAACGATTAACTTTATTAATATTCAGTACGATAGAACTATTACTGATAACGATGTCGCAGATGCTTGTGGTATTGGGCACTGGGCTCTAAAAAACTGGGGGAAAGCAATTGGAGTTGACAAATAACCTTATGGCTGCTAAACTATATACATCAGAAGTCTTTATGCGTAAGAGGTATCTTATGGACAGAAAGACTCCAGAAGAGATTGCAAAGGAGTGCGGAGTGAGTGTAGAGACCATATATGTTTACCTTGCTAAATTTGGATTGAGAAAATCAAGACGATGAGTAATAGCCTACAGATAACTGTTGATCAAGTAAACCACCCATTACACTACACAACAGATGCATCAGGGGTTGAGTGCATTCAGATTACAAGACATAGAAACTTTAATATTGGGAATGCCTTTAAGTATCTTTGGCGAGCAGGAATTAAAGATGAAGAAAAAACAATTCAAGATTTAGAAAAAGCAATTTTTTATATTAAGGATGAGATAAATCGTTTAGAGGGGAAGTATTCTAAATGAGTGAAAAAACAGAATCAACTAGAAGTGCATGGGAAAAGATTAGAAGAAAAGACAGTGTAAGAATGCGTGGTTCAAACCTTGTAAAATATCCATTTGAAAACAAACTTTATGGCTTCAACACCAAAGAATCTTATGATTATGAAACAAGAAACTCACTAGGCTTTAGGTGTGATGAATTTAAAAATAAACATGATGGCAAGCATATTTTGTTTACTGGGTGTTCAGTTACACATGGTGTTGGTCTAAAGTTAGAAGAGACATGGGCTCACAAACTATATAGTAAAATTTCAGAAAAAGAAAATGTATCTGGGTATTACAACCTAGGTGTTCCTGGCACAGGAATATTTTTTGCAGTTTCTAATCTTTTTAAATATTTTAATAAATATGGAAACCCAGATGTAATCTTTATAAATTTAACAGATATGCTTAGGTTTTATTCTGTAGAAGAGTTTAGTCCAGACATAAAGAAACCATATAGATTTAAGGATATGGTTGATATTTTATCAAAGTACATATATCATGATCAAGACTGGAGTAATGAGCAGGGCACTTCAGGATACTATCGGTGGGTACACTACTATGACTATGTCATGATGTTAGAATCATACTGTAAGTCAAATAACATTAAGTTGTTTATTTTTTCTTATGCTGGGCCAACAGAAGAAACATTTAAACGTGTTGGCTTAGATCGCTTTTATGAAATAAATCCATCACTTATTATTGATAGCCTAATACACTATGCTGCAGATAATAAAGTGGACGAATATTTTTTAACTGCAAGAGATGGAATGCATGAAGGCCATGGTCTGCATGAACAGTGGGCAGAAAAACTGTTTGGGTTTTATTCTATGGAGGGTAATGATGTCAACTGAAGATGACATAGTTAAGCATTTAGATCAAGTAAACTTAGTAGTAGAAGAATATCTAAAGGGCAACGACCCAACAGTAATTTCAAAACAATTAGACATACCAAGACAAAGAGTTGTGACACTTATCAATGAGTGGAAAGTTATGGCATCTGCTAATGATGCTATTCGTGCTCGTGCAAAAGAAGCACTTGCTGCTGCTGATACACACTATAGCAAGTTAGTTTCTCGCACATACGAAGTTATTGATGAGGCATCAATGACAAACAACCTTAGCGCAAAGACTGCTGCAATTAAACTTGTAATGGACATTGAGTCTAAAAGAATTGATATGCTACAAAAGGCTGGCCTTCTTGAGAACAAAGAGTTAGCAGAAGAAATGATGGAAATTGAGCACAGACAAGAAGTCCTTGTTTCTATATTAAAAGATATTGCATCTGAGTATCCACAGGTTCGTGATGAAATCATGCGTAGACTTTCTTCTTTTGCAAAAGACAACGAGGTGATTACAGTTGTCCACGACATTCAATGAGTTTTTTGAAGTACTCAAAGACAACAATTTTGCAGAGATTCCTGTAGATGCTAAAACATTTGTTGAGGGTGAAGGTTATTTAGGACAGCCACCACTATCTGATGTACAGTACGACATAGTTGAGGCCATGAGCCAAATATATCGCAAAGAAGATTTAATTGAATTAATGGGAGAAGAAAAGGGAGCGCAGTACTATGAAAAATACACAAAAAACGAAATCATCTTACAACTTGGTAAGGGCAGCGGTAAAGACTTCACCTCTACTGTGGCTTGCTCTTATATTGTATACAAACTACTTTGTCTTAAAGACCCTGCAAGATACTTCGGAAAGCCATCTGGAGACGCTATAGACTTAATCAATGTTGCTATTAACGCTCAGCAAGCAAAGAATGTTTTCTTTAAAGGATTTAAAACTAAGATTGAAAAATCTCCTTGGTTTGCTGGAAAGTTTTATGCAAAGGCAGACTCTATTGAGTTTGATAAATCAGTTACCGTTTACTCTGGTCACTCAGAAAGAGAATCGCACGAGGGGTTAAACCTTTTACTTGCAGTCCTTGATGAGATTTCTGGTTTTGCTTCTGAGGTTGGCACAGGTAATGAACAAGGAAAGACTGCTGATAATATATATAAGGCTTTCCGTGGATCAGTAGACTCTCGTTTCCCAGATCTTGGAAAGGTTGTTTTGCTTTCATTCCCAAGATATCCAGGAGACTTTATTTCAGAAAAATATGATGCAGTGATTGCTGAAAAAGAAGTTATTGAAAAAACTCATACTTTTGTAATTAATCCAATACTGCCTGATGATGCACCAGATAATTCATTTGAAATTTACTGGGAGGAAGATCACATTCTGTCATACAAATATCCAGGAGTGTTTGCATTAAAGAAACCTACATGGGAGGTAAACCCAACAAGACAGATTGATGACTTTAAGATTGCATTTATGACAGACCTTGGAGATGCCATGATGCGTTTTGCATGTGTTCCTACTTTTGCTTCTGATGCATTCTTTAAACAGCATGAGAAGGTCAGAGCATGTATGACATCAAGAAATCCCATTGATACCTTTAAAAGGTTTGATGAATCATTTAAACCAGATCCAGACAAGAAGTATTATGTTCATGCTGACCTTGCCCAGAAGCATGACAAGTGTGCAGTTGCAATTGCTCACGTAGAAAAATGGGTAAATATCCAGGTAATTAATAATTATGAACAGGTAGCGCCCATAGTTGTAGTAGATGCAGTAGTATGGTGGGAGCCAAAGATTGAGGGCCCAGTTAATCTTTCAGAAGTTAAACAATGGATTCAGAACCTTAGAAGAATAGGGTTTGATATAGGCATGGTTTCATTTGACCGTTGGCAATCATTTGATATTCAAAATGAATTAAAGCAGGTTGGAATGAGAACTGATACTGTTTCTGTTGCTAAGAAACATTATGAAGATATGGCAATGCTTGTATATGAAGAAAGATTAGTAATGCCTGCAATCGAACTATTGTTCGATGAATTAACACAATTAAAAATAATGAAAAATGATAGAGTTGACCACCCCCGCAAAAAGTCAAAGGACTTGGCTGATGCTGTGTGTGGAGCAATATTTGGGGCAATATCACATACCCCAAAGGACCAAAATCTAATGGTTGAGGTCCACACAATTAGCGATAGGCCAAAGCGAGTTGACACGCTAAATGACAATGTGATACAATTAAAACCTATGCCAGATGATGTAAAAGATTATTTGGATAGATTCAATCTACTATAAATAAGGAGAAATACCGAATGAATTCATTCAAGAAAATCGCCCTAGCCATGGTTGCAGCCATGACTATTGGCACAATCGTAGCAACGCCTGCAAACGCTGCTGTAATGACAGTCGCTGTATCGCTTGACACTGTAGCAAACACTACAAACTCAGCAATCGCAACGCCTGCATCATTGCCAGTCCCTGCAGACAACTCAGTAGATGCTGCTGACGCACTAAAGTTTATTGCAACAGTTGATGTTGGAACAAGCGTTTCAGTCGTAGCAACAAATGCAACAATCGTGTCTGCACTACACACAACTGCTGCACCAGTAGGAGCAACATCAGGATCATCATCTTTGACAATTGCAACTGGTACAGGAACAACAGCAACATTTTATGTCTACACAAAGACAACAGCAATTGGTACAGTTGTAATCACAAATCAGGGTACAACACTTACATACTATGTACAGGGAACTGCTGGTAAGATTAATACTCTTACAGTATCTGCTCCTGCTGCTGGTGCTGCTGGTACAAAGCAAGACATCTCAGTAACTGCAACAGATACGTTTGGCAACAAGGTATCTGCTAAGTCAATCACTGCAACAGTGTTTGCTTCAACAGCAGTTATGGATACAGCAACAGTAACAACTGGTGCTACACTTTCAGATTTTGGAGTTGCAAAGTTTGTTGCAACACTTCCAGCAACTGGAACACGATCACTAATCACATTCTCACCTACAACATCATCAGATGCAACAACTGTTGATGTAGTTGGTCTTCCTGCTCGTGCACTTGCACCTTTCGCAGAAATCACAGTTCGTGATCTAGTTTCAGAACTTGCAGCACAAACTGCTGCTAAGGATGCAGCACTTGCTGCTAAGGCAATTTCAGATGCTGCAGTCGTAAAGGCTGCTGCAGATGCTGCTGCTGCTAAGGTTGCTTCAGATGCTGCTCTTGCAGCAGAGAAGGCTGCTTCCGCTACAGCACTTGCTGCTGAGAAGGCTGCTTCTGCTAAGGCACTTGCTGATGCAAAGACTGCTTCAGATGCAGTTGTCCTTGCTAAGGATGCAACTATCGCTAAGTTAACAGCAGATAATGCTGCTGCACTTAAGTCAATTAAGGATGCTTTCAATTCACTTGCAAAGAAGTGGAATGCAAAGAATCCAAAGGCTAAGGTTACTTACGTCAAGTAATTAGTCCAACATTTAAGGGGTTACCAATTACGGTAGCCCCTTTTTTGTGCAATAAAATGGTATAATCATCCTATCAGACATCAGTCTGCAAGGGGGAAAGGTAATTAAAAAACTAATACGAATAGCAGCAGCAACATTATTAGCATTTGGCTGGCTTATTATCTCCCCAGAAGGTGCACACTCTGATGATCCCCTCACAGTTGCAGCCCAAAAAATACAAGAACTAAACGACAGCATAGACGACCTTGGCTACCAGGATGAATTTATATCTCTAATTGAAGAGGCAGAGGATAAGTATGACCTTGCCGTATCTGCAAAAGAAACCCAGACTCAAACCTCTGACCTATATGATGATTCTCTTGACGCAGAAACCACGGCACTTGAAGAAAAAGACTTAGCCCAATCAGCAGTAGATGAACAAACAGTAACAGTAGCCACTGCTTTAGAAAATAAGAACGATGCCTACGATGCCCTTGGAGTAGCCAACATTAATCTACAAACAGCCCAGCAAGCCTTAAATAGTGCTGGTGGTGCTGGTTTGGCATATGATGTATACAGTTTAATTAGAGTTAATGGGCAAGCAGCGACAAATCAATTACTATGTAGTGGCACCTGGAACTCAAACTCTATGCAACTTCCAGTCTGCGGGAATCGGTATGAAAATTTTATTGTTAAATTTACTGGACAGATAACAGTACCAGAATGGTTTACGCAAGCATACTTTGCAGGGTATACAGATGATGGGTTTAGAATGTATATTGATGGAGTTCTTGCAATTGATGACTGGGTTGAACAAGGAGCCACATGGAGCCCATACTCTCCAGTATACGATGTAACTATAGACAAAACATTTGATGTAGAGATATGGTGGTACAACGGTGGAGGCCCTGGATCGTATCATCTTGGATGGGGTATCCCTGGAGGATGGACTGGTGCAGGATGTGACTATTCTGGAAACCCAAGAGTATGGGGACAAAACTTTAGTTGTAATTTAAATACATTTTCTTCTGGACCTGGAGCAACCCAAGAACAAACGAACGAATACAACAATGCACTTGCTGCAAAGAACTCAGCACAGGCTGTATACAATGACAAACTAAATGTTTATAATCAAGCAGTTTCAACATTAAATGGTTACAATCAAACACTAACTAATAAAACAAATGAATATAACAACTCAGTTTTAAATGTTGCAACGGCACTCCAAAATAAAAATAATGCAATCAGCGCATACAATCAAGCAATTAGTAATGTTAACAGCGCAATTGATAACGCATGGCGTTACTATGACGAACAATCACAAAGAGAAATTCAATCTGCCATTGCTCAAGCAGCAGCAAACGCTGCAGCCAATCAGCCTACCCCAGAGCCAAGTCCTGAACCAACTGCTGAAGAGCCACCTACTCCTGAGCCAAGTCCAGAACCTACACCAGAAGAGCCTCCTACACCAGAGCCTTCTCCAGAGCCTACAGCAGAAGAGCCTCCTACCCCAGAGCCTTCTCCAGAGCCTACAGTGGACCCTACAGACCAGCCTACTCCTGAACCTACCCCAGAGGAACCACCAACTCCTGAACCTACCCCAGAACCAACTGAAGAGCCTGCTCCTGAACCATCTCCAGAACCTGGACCAGATCCAAAGCCAGAAGAGAACCCTTGGAATGAACCAGATGTAGAAATTACTGATGAAGTATTAGCAGCACTTGTTCCTGAAAAAGGAACGGGAACAGAAGAAGATCTATCTGGAGTTATAGCAAACCTTACAAGC
>Ga0208133_1000761_pt1 | contig 11996 bp, 15 predicted proteins | sample ColrivemetaGS535_FD_187595 | JGI IMG/M metagenome (GOLD analysis project Ga0208133, IMG submission 187595) | Estuarine microbial communities from the Columbia River estuary, USA - metaG S.535 (SPAdes) (version 2) | ecosystem: Environmental > Aquatic > Marine > Intertidal zone > Estuary | place... | reverse complement strand
CCATTACAGTTACGGATAACATTACATCAAGTGGATTAAGTACATCTAGCGATTCAGACTTATCAGAAACAAATGATAGCTCAACTGGAGGGGGAACCTCTACCGTAGGAGCCACAACATTTAATCCAACATTAACTTTAGCTAATGGAAAAATTTCTTCAAACTCAATTCTGCAGCTAGTGGGAGCAAGCTACACAGAAATATTATCAGGTGGAACACAGTCTGCAATGTTTGATAGCGCAAAATCTTCTTTAAAATTTAGTACAGGACTATATTTAGGAAACCCAAGCACCTCTTCAAGTTCAGAAATGCAAAACCATTCCTCTCCATACATATCAATTGACGCAAGAATGCGCTTAAGAAGAGGAGCTCCTTTAACCTATCCAGGTGGAACAACGGGCGCATACGTAAGAAACATTTATATCAAATCAGCAAGTACAACATACGTTCCCGCAGCCACTACGGGATATGTCGGCGACATTATGATTACATACTAGGAATCTAAATGGGAATACATGTAAAAGTATCTAGCTCTGGTTCTTCAACAGACTGGAGAGGCATAAAGAAAATATGGGCTAAAACTGGGACCGCAAGCTCACCTGTTTGGAGCCCAGTCAAGGCATTATTTTCAAAAGTTGCAAACGGCTGGACAAAGATGTGGCCAGGAAATCCTCCTTCGGTAGATTTAGAGGACCCAATTAGAATAAGAATTGGGGGATACAGTGGAACAGACAGCGGAACGTTTCCATTGTATTCAGCAACAAGCCCTCAATTATTTTGTAGTACCGATGCTGGAACATCTGGAACATTTTTAAAGCTATGGGGAGATGACGGTTCATATGATGGAGTAACTCCAATTACATTATCAAATAGAAGAATGCTTGTTTCTAATAACGTTGATGGTCAAGTTGAAAGACTTAGTTTAACTGGAAATGATACCGTAGACTTTTCTACACTAAGCGTTGCAAATAGAGATCTTGCTGAAGCATATTACACATTTTATCAATTAAAAGCAACAAATGCAGATGGTGAATTTGAAGCATACTCTCAACCAATTAAAGTTATTAAAAGAAGACCAGCCCTAGTTAACTACACAGTTCTTTCTGAAACAGGTGGAGTTTTACAAGGAGCAAACGGATATAGTGCTTTTGATGTTGTTGAAGTTAATGCTCAAATAAGGTGGGGTTGGTGGATAAAACCAGGAGGATACTTGGGAGGAACGCCATTGTTGAGATGGTGGAAAAATACTAGCAAATCTCCTGGGGGCACATTATTAAAATCAATTAATATTGAAACAGGATATAATTATGTCTCTGGATCCACTGATGTAAATTTTTTATCTGACACCAATACTTCAAATGTTTTAACAATATATAATAATTATTCAGTTGGCTCATCTCCATTATCTAGTGGACAATATATAGTTGCAGAGTTATATTTAGAAAACTCATATACAGCAGATCCTGGAAACTCTCCAGTTAGTTACTGGGGTTCTACTGGCGCAGCCACTACTATAACAAGCGTAAGTTTAAGAACTTATGATGGTCAAGTAGACACCGTAATGGATAATCAGTCAAGTCCTAGAATTGTATCTCAAGCTTATTTTGAAATAGTTGCTGAAGTAGCAGACTATACATCGGGAACAACTTTTAATTTTGAGCCAACATTTTATAAAGCTGATACTGGAGTTTATTTAAATTATAATTCTGGTGGCACAATAACTAATGGCGATGCTACTACTTTTCCTACAGATGTTTCTCCATATTCGGTATCAGTATCTGGAACATCTGCTACAGTTATATGGAGAACCTATATAAATTCAAACTTCCTGCCTCCAAATCCAACATACGGCGGAGGACAAGCAAAGTATCAGTTTAATTTTAGATTAAGCGCTACAAAATCTGGCGGGTCCCCATCTTATTACACAGGACTAGTATCTTCTAATCATTCAGGCAATACTATATATCCAACATATATGAATGGTGATATTGGAGGATCAATAGATATTCACCCACACACACAAAGCGTATTGTCTGCTAATAATAATACAGTTGGCTCCGCTCCTCAAACAATAAGGTTTTCAGTTAATGGAAACTCGTATCCTACAGGCAACGCATCATACCCAAGATCATATGGGATAGATTTTGGTGACGGGAACGTAGAGAACCTTGCTTGGCCTACGGGAACAAGCAACCCATCTTATACAACTTGGGACCATACTTATACAACTAATGGGGTATTTACCGCAAGATTAATTACTGTTCCACAAGGATTTACAACTATAGGTACCAGGCAGCAAGTGATCAATGTTGGTGGTGGTATTGCAACGCCAACATCTCTTACTGCAACAACAACTAGGCAAGATGGAGTTAATTTAATATTTGGTGGTTCATCTAATGCAACTGGATATAATATATTTTGGAACTATACTGCAGATGGAAATCCTATAGACAATGTAACTCAAGGAGACTTTTTAAACAAATCTTCACCCTTCTTAGATACTACAATTTTAAGTCTAGCAACAAGATACTATTGGGTGCAAGCAAGGGGTGCGGTTAGTGATGGATACAGCACAGGAGTGAGCCCCTGGTTTCCTGCTGGAAACGGCATAATTGGAACAAGGGCAGCAGCTACATCATATACAGTTACTTGGAATGGCCAGAGCGGGACTGTAGGAACCGAAGGTAGCCCATGGTCATTTATTGAAGGAGGTTCTGTTACAGTTCCCTCAGTAACCAGAACAGGATACACCTTCGTTAGATGGACAGACACAGCATCATTAGATTATACTTACACTACTACGGGAGGAACTTTTTTTCCACCTGCTCAAAATATTACAATGTATGCAAGGTGGCAAGCAAATCCTGCACCTACTGTAATAGAGCTAGCCTCCCCAGTTATAAGTAGAACTAGTGGTACATATAATTATTCAACAACTAATGGATCTTGGAATAATTTTCCGACATCGTATAGCTATCAATGGAGAGCACAGACATCGCTTCCGTATCCTCCGTATTATAGTACGATAGATGTTGGAACAGACTCAAGTAGTTATACCTCTAGCTCAACATACGATTATTATTCTATTTATTGTATTGTTACGGCATCAAATAGTGGGGGTAGTGGAACTGCTACATCAAATTCAATACAGAATACTCCTGCTGGCGTTGCTCCAAGCGGTGGAGGGGTAACATTGACACCAGCTGGAACTCAGATGGCAGGAGTAGTTATTTCTGCAAACGTAACCGCAATGTCAGGCACGGAACCAATAACATATGTAACTACAATACGTAAAGCAACTGGATCCAGCCCTACGGGCAGTGATACAGCCACAACTCCACGTACAGGATTAACAAATCCTGGGACAGGAACTGGCAATGCAGTTGCTCAACACGAAATTACAACTGGAGAGGCATCTGGTACCCCAGATCAATTTAAGGCGTACACAGTTGGAACAAATGCTTATGGCAATTTTACAGTAGGGTCTAGCACAGTTATATCAACACCTTACGTTGCGCCAACAACCCCCGTATCAAATAGCATTGCCCCATCTATTAGCCCTACAACTGGAAATGCTGGAGTAACAACATACAGCTCAACTGAAGGTGTCTGGAACGGTACAACCCCAATAGGAATTTCATATCAATGGCAATATAACGATCAGGGGTCTTTATTTTTAAGCATATCGGGTGCAACAAGCTCCTCATACTCACCTCCTGCCAACTTCTTAAGCACTTATTTTAGCCCAATTAGATGTAAAGTAACTGCTACAAATGTAGATAGTACTGCAGTGGCTTATACAGGCCAAGCCACAGTGTCACCATATGTTGCTCCAACAACGGCACCAAGTGGTGGTGGGGTTACTCTTACTCCAAGCGGAACTCAAGAAGCTGGAACACAAATATGTGCAAATGTAACTGCTATGTCAGGAACATCTCCAATAAGTTACCTAACTAATATTCGTAAAGCAACAGGTAGCAGCCCAACAGGTTCAGCAACTTCTGTTTCATCTGGATCTGGAACAGGTAATAGCGTATGTTGTCATACAATTACTGCAGCTGAAGCATCTGGAACCCCAGATCAATTTAAAGCATATACGGTTGGAACAAACTCTGCTGGAGACTTTACTGTAGGATCTAATACAGTTATATCTACCCCTGCAGCAACTACAACTACTACAGCAGATCCTTGCCTTACATGTAATAGTTATAGTCCTTCAGATGGAAGTTATCCATACACAGGAACAGATCCGTACGGTACGTGTGCTTCTGGCTCTAGATATTACAGAATTTGCGTAACCCCATCTGGTTGTGCAAATAGAAATGATTGGGGCAGTTGTGTACCAGCAACTACAGCAGCGCCTACTACTACAGCAGATCCTTGCCTTACATGTAATAGTTATAGTCCTTCAGATGGAAGCTATTCTTATACAACAACAGATCCATACGGCTTGTGCGCTTCAGGTGAGAGATATTATAGAATTTGCGTAACGCCAGGTAGTTGTTCAAATATAACCCAGTATGGAGGTTGTGTAGCAGCAACTACCGCAGCACCTACGACAGCCGCTCCTACAACTACAGCGGCACCATGTATACCTAAATTTAGATGTAAGTCTTACGATGTAACGAATAGCGCAAGTAATAACTATTACGATTGCTATACAGTAAACGCATGTACCGCTCCTAATAACTCCGATGGCTCTAGAGCAAGCTGTTGTGCTTAAAGGTGTCAACAATGTGCTATTTACAAAATCTAACAGAAATGCTACAATAAATACATGATTAATTTACAAGAAGAAGACTGGTTTATTCCAGGGGTCAAAGAAATAAAAGTAGGCCTTGGGGAGTATGCAAAACAAATTGCTATAGTCATTGAGGGCGAAGTAGTTTTCTTTATTGGAGTAAAAGAAGAGATTGCAGAGAAACTTATTAAAGGAACAAGTTTTTCCGAGTGTGAATCTGCAAACACTTTATTTTGTTTATCATTTATTTATAATGGGGAGGCAGAGCAAGTTTTGTGTAATGAAATGACACAAGCAGCTTTGTTGTCTAACCCAACACTTGTATATGTAAATAAAGATATTCAAAGACATGCCGAATTAGCAGAACCAGGCTGGCTATATCAAGATGGTCAGTTTATAATTCCAGGGGTATACGAATGACAGAAAAAAGCAAGTGGCAAAAATACAAAGAAAATCTTGGAGATACAAGACCATGGGATTTGCTAAACCCAAATACTGAATACGCACATGAAAAAATTTCAGAAGCAAGGTTTGACATATGCAAAATCTGCCCAGAACTTATATCGTTAACCAACCAATGCAAAAAATGTGGTTGCTTTATGGCTCTTAAAACAAAAATAAAAGCGGCCTCTTGCCCGTTGGGTAAATGGTAGTGGCTAGTATATTTGTTCAAATTCCATCATATCATGATTATGAAATTGGAAGAACTATCAGGGACGCTATTAAAAAAAGCTCAGGAAACAATACAATAAACCTTGGACTTCATGTATCTTATTATAAAAATAATGACTTAGATATTCCAGTTCTAGATAACGTTAAAGTTAAAATTAGTGAGGCACCAGACAACTTGGGTCAAGGAACATCTAGGTATATTGCAAATGAATTTTATAATGGGGAAGACTACTACCTACAAATTGATTCACATACTAGGTTTGAAAAAAACTGGGATGAATCTCTCATTGAAGATTATAATTTTTATAAAGGCCTAGGACTAAAACCAGCCATATCTTGCTACCCTGGATCATACGAATATGGGGAAAATGGATTAAATATATTAAATCAAAATGGAGATGTTTCATACACTGATTTTGTAGAAGAGTTAAGTTTTCAAGATAACTCTCATATTCCTCATCAAAGAGCCGTTCCTAATCTTTCCAACAATATTTTCACAAGATCAGTATCTGGAGGATCAATATTTTCAGATGGTAGCATAGCATCAATTAAGCCAAATAAATACATGTATTTTTGGGGCGAGGAAATATTGACAGCAGTAAGGCTTTACACTCACGGATATGATTTATTGCTTCCAAAAAAGCAAAACCTATATCATTTATATTATGACAAATCTAGAGGAGAAAAAAATCTAAGGCGTCAGGTAGGAGAAGACTTTCCAGATTTAATTAAACAAATAGACGATAAGTCAAAATACGAGCTCGGTAGGATTCTAGACAATAAGATCATTGGCCCAGATGCATTAGGATCGGTCAGGACCCTTGAGGAATATCAAGTATTTGCAGGCATCAATTTCATTGACAAAAAGATTGTGCCAGTGCTATAATATGGAAGGAGGTAAAAATGACAATTGAACTAACAAATGAAGAGAAGCTAGGTATTGTTGAACAGCACATTAAGTCTATTGACTATGGAATTTATGGAATTCAACTAGATCTAATAGAGATAAACGCTACATCATCACCAGATGCTTCTCAAGTTACAAATTTAGGTACAAGACTTACTGCATTAAATGCGAAGAGAGTAGCCCTCGTCACTGAAAAAAATTCATTGACCCCAGTACAAGAATAAGGTAAACAATGACTGAAAAAGTAGAACTGGTAGTAACAGCCCTACAGCAACGCATAGGGGAGATTGTCTCAAACTATGAGACTCAAATTGCAATTTTACGTGCAGACCTTACTCAGGTTATTGAACAGATAAATCAGCAAAAGCAAGAAGAAGATGGTAAGCTTGAAGCAGTTGAGGCATACTCAGAAAAGCTTGAATCATTAGGAGAGTAAATGACATTTAAATTAACATTTGACGACAATGCCCCAATTGATGCTAATCAATTGAGAAGCCTTGTAACATATTTAAATGAAGTTAATACTAAAGCCCTGCAGGTACCAGATACTGTGGGCTTAGTAAATACAACCCTTGCTGCTAAGATGACTGCTGGAAAACAAGTATGTAATGTGGGAACATTGGCCTTGAAGTCTCAAAAAGATTTCTCTATTGTATTTAATCCATCATTAACAAGCGATCCGTCCAGCGTACAGATAACAGTCGAGTCTTCTGGAAAAGACGGAGACTTTACCTATTACATTCAAAGCCCAAATAAAAATGGGTGCAAGATATTCTTTAATCCAGTACAAAGTGCAAGCAGCACGGCAGCTTCAGTTATTGGAACCGTAACCGTACACTATTTTGCTATGGCTGGTTAAGCACAACCTCTTGACAATATAAACCAATATGTTACAATTACTGTAACATCAAAGTCACGTACCCGTGACTTTTTTACATATTAAGGTAGAAAATGAGCAACGATTTAAAATGGATGCTTTCATCCGATCAGCAGTTCCCTTATCAAGACGATAAGGCAATCGAATTATGGTTTAAGGTAATAAAGTGGTTTAAGCCCGACGTAGTTGATTACTTGGGAGATACCGATGATCAAGCATGCTATAGCCGATTCACAAAGGGAACCTCTGCTGAATTTATAAACTTGCCAAACGCTACTAACCCAGACTTTGTTATTCCTATGATGAGGCAGGAGTCTGAAGGGGCAAGACAGTTCTACAAAAAGACAAGAGATCTTCTTCCAAAGGCACAGTTGTTTTCTGCTTTAGGTAATCACGATATTAGAGTATTTAACTATGCCGATTCTAAATTCCCAGAGCACCTAAACGATGTTACACCAGAGGCCTTGTGGAGTCTTGATTCATTAGGCTATGAGTATATTTATTACAATGAGCTTCCTAAGCGCCGATTCGGAGACATACATGTTCACCACGGATTATCAGTTGCAGCAAGTGGTGCGGTTAGAAAAGACATGGAAGATCTTCAGATTTCTTTGATACGTGGTCACTCGCATAGAATTGCCTCACATCTGCAAACATATGAATTAAGAAATGATGGAGAAGGCGAAACTATTCGTGGATATGAAATTGGTCACATGTGTGATGAAAAGGGTCCAGGAATGAAATACACCCAACACCATGACTGGCAAAAGGGATTTGCTGTGGCACATATTGTAAATGATTATCCACATATTCAAATGATCCATATTGCGCCAGACTACTCATGCGTTGTTGACGGAAAGGTATTTACTTTATAATGTGGTGTGGAAAATGTAGTGGCAGGGTTTTTGTAGATAGAGTATTTTCTCAAAAGCTACATGTAGAGTTATTTTGTATCATGTGCGGCAAACGCTGGATGTGCAATAAGGAGACGAGTGCTTTCGGAAGATGGCTAGAAAAAAAAGAAACAGCAACCTTAAAAAACTACGGTATTTCTTCTTAAACGATAAAATACATAAAGTTATTAGGTCGTCCAGATCAAAAGACGAGCTAGTCGCTTGGTGCTATCCCGATAAAAAAAGAGTTATGTATTCATACTCACAGGTTGAAAAGTATATGGGTAAAGCTTACGGCATGAAAGATGTTTCGGCATTATTAAATAAGCATACGGTTACTCTGCATGATTATATTTTAGACGGGAAAATTAAAGCCCCTCAAAAAATATATCCTATAGGGGATCCAGAGAACAAGCATTGGTCTAAGTATATGTTTTGTGAGAAAGATATATTAGAACTGCATGAGTTTATATTAGATTCAGGACACTCTGGAAATGTTCCTTCAAGAACAGAGCTTATAGGGCTTCTCAAACACAACATTATATTGTATACTAAGACAGACAGCGGGTTTATACCAGTATGGAAGGCGGAGTAATGACATTCAATGCTCAGTATACCCTTGAAACGGGAGCAGCAAAGAAGCGTAAAAGAGAAGAAGAAGTTTCCTACTGGAATTCATTGAATGGCCCAGTGGTAGTTAAGAGTATTAAAGGTGATGACGATGGCGAGTAGTCGTATTGCGATTTGCCCAATTTGTAATAAAGAATTAGAAGTTAGATCAGATTTTGCCTACATGACATTATCTAACCATACAAATAAGGAGCATAAGTGACAACAAGAGTTAAGGTTGACCTGTCCTTTACACGCAATCTAGGTAACTATGAGAGCATTAAAATTGGCGTAGGCATAGAAGACGATCTTAGATCTGGAGAAAATGTTGATACAGCAACAGAGAGAGTATATAAGTTTGTTGAAGAAAAGCTTATTCAAAAAACTCGTGAGGTAGAAGAAGAGTTAAACCGTGGCAAATGAGAAAGAGCCTTACGTGTTAATTGGTTTATACATTTCTCTTTATAAGGAAAAGTATAATAAGGATTTTACCGTGAACAAGTTTAGAGAGAAGTGGGCAATGAATGATGTTATTGAAAGCGTTGGCTTCCAACGTGCCAAGGAGCTTCTAATCTACTATTTTTCTACTAATAAGACTGGGCACCCATTAAATTTCTTCTACAATAACTTTGACAGAATTGATGCCCTGAATAAAGAAATTAAGAAGGACAAGTTTAACCGTAGCATTCTGTTGAATGAGACTAAGAAGATGGTGGAGGGCGAAGAGTGAATACAGAAGCAACATTAATCTCTGCCGTATGTAAGAATAAAGATATTAGCACATTGCTTGCGGACAATGTTGATGAGTTATTTACATCTCATAGAGACATCTGGGAAAGCTTAAAGTCATACTACTACAAGTTTAAAGCAGTTCCAGAGGCAGGCGTACTTATGGAACGACATAAAGACTTTGAGCCAGTAGAGGCTAAGGCAGAGACAGGATACTACCTAGACATTTTAAAGAATGAGTTTATCTCAAACAAGCTCAAGACAATCATTATGCGTGGAGGATCTGCTCTTAAAGAAGATGCCGCATCAAGAGTTCTTGCACAAATGCAAAGCGATCTTGCTGGTCTAAGTAGGTACACAAACAATGTAAGAGATTTAGATATTATTGATGTTGAAAGTGCTGCACGACACTATGAAGCAGTTAAAGAACGTTCATCTGTAATGGGCGGAGCCCCAGGAATTCTAACTGGGTTTGAAGCAATTGATAAAGCGTATCCAACAGGAATGGCGCCAGGACATTTAATTGTTGCAATTGGTTGGCCAGGAAAAGGAAAGACTTGGTTTACTGCTTACCTAGCATGCAAGGCTTGGGAGCAAGGCTTTAAGCCAATGATTGTATCCCTTGAAATGTCTCCAGAGAATATGCGTGACCGTATCTTTACAATGCTTGGCTCAGGTATATTCCGTGCAAGCGATTTGTCAAAGGGTGATATTAACATTGATGATTTCCGCAACTGGGGAAACAAAAAGTTTGAGGGAAAGAATAGCTTTGTTCTAATCTCAAATGAAGGTGCATCAGAAGTTACTCCTGCAACCATTCAAGGTAAGATAGATCAGCATAAGCCAGACTTAGTTATCTTAGATTACCACCAGCTATTCAATGACAACAAGCGCTCTAACTCTGAAGTAGAAAGAAATAGAAACGTTTCTCGTGAGTTTAAGATGCTTGCGGTATCTAACAACATTCCTATTATTGATATTACTGCTGCAACAGCAGACGATATCTCTGATCAGGATAACCCGCCGATGATGAGCCAAGTTGCTTGGTCAAAGGCAATTGAGTATGATGCTGATATGGCTTTAGCCGTTCACAGATACCCACAAACTAATATGATTGAGATTGTCTCTCGCAAGAATAGACACGGTCATGATTTTAATTTCTATCTAGACTGGGATATCAACCGTGGTATCGTCAAGGAAATTTACGAGAATCCATTCCAAAAAGATGAACCACAAACAGATAAAAAGATTTCAAGTAAGGGTTGAGTTTGCTGACGATTCTGGTATACCTAGATTAAAATACCAGTACGAAAGCATGCTTGTACACGATATGAGAGGTAAAGGCTATGCAAGAGTGCTTGACATAGACACTAACTTTTCGGTACAATTTGACGGACAAACGTGGGTGTTCCTAATGACACTTTACGGAGTATATGTAGGAAAGAAGAAGGCATGGCTATCAGAGGGCATAACGCAAGGAAAGTTGATTCCACGCAGTATGCGCCAAACCATATCAAGTCTATAGTTAAAAAACTAGGATTAGATATTGTGGCGGAACCAGGTAATGAGGTTATGTTTTACTGCCCATTTCATTCTAATAGGCATACAGCAAGCTGTTGTGTAAATAAATCTACAGGGGTTTGGCTATGCTTTAATCCATCATGCGGAGAGTCTGGAACATTAGTAGAATTAGTAAGGCGTGTATTACATAAGAATGATTTTGAAGCCATAAGGTTTATTGGGGCACAGGAAAAAGAAGTACTAGATAACTTTGATGAGATCATGGCGGGAATACTAGAAGATAAGCCAGACTTTGAAGAGTTCTCAGAAGAGACATTAAAGGATTTATATAATGGCCTTGTTAAGTCTGAAAAAGCAAGAGAGTATTTTAAATCAAGAGGGATAGAGATGTCATCAATGACACACTTCTCTTTAGGATATTCTGAAAAACAAAATATGGTTACCGTTCCAGTACATAGCCCAGACGGAATTCCAATTGGGATTGTAGGAAGATCGATAGAAGGAAAGTCTTTTAAGAATAGCACTAATCTACCTAAGAGCAAAACATTATTTAACGTTCACCGTGCCAAAAGAATTGGCAGCAACGTTATAGTCGTGGAGTCTAGCTTTGATGCAATCCGTGTGCATCAGGCTGGGTTTCCAAATGTTGTTGCTACGCTTGGAGGATTTTTATCAACAGAGCAGCACAAGCTTTTAAATAGATATTTTAATAGAATAACTGTAATGACAGACGCAGATTTGGCTGGCAGAGAGCTAGGCTTGAGCATAGCCAATAGATTAAAAAATAAAGACCTCTTGTGGGCTTCCCATGAATATGGTAAGATATATCCACATGATGCAAAAGATGCTGGCGACATGACTGATGAAGAAATTAAAACCTGTATTAAAAATGCAGTATCAGACATAGAGTACAGATCTTGGACCCCATAATAAAACAAACTACAGATGGATATACACCATCAACTATATGAAATGAGGAAAAATGGGAATAGTAAAAGGGCTTAAAGGCCTTAATCAAGTAATGGACAAGCCACAGTCTTCAGGTGG
>Ga0208133_1000757_pt1 | contig 12052 bp, 7 predicted proteins | sample ColrivemetaGS535_FD_187595 | JGI IMG/M metagenome (GOLD analysis project Ga0208133, IMG submission 187595) | Estuarine microbial communities from the Columbia River estuary, USA - metaG S.535 (SPAdes) (version 2) | ecosystem: Environmental > Aquatic > Marine > Intertidal zone > Estuary | place... | reverse complement strand
AGATAAAGAATTAGCTAGATTAAATGCTGACAAAGATGGTTTAGATAGTGTTATATTGGATTTAAGTAGAAACCTTACTCCTATTGATTCTAATTTGGACTTACCTACATTAGAAGCAAAGAGAGATGACTTAAAACTACAATTAGAACAATTGGAGAAAGATTACGAAACCAAAGAAGTTAAAATTGAAGAATATACAAACTTACTTACGGAACTTTCACAATCAATTGAAGATAGAAAGACTATAAACGATACTCCAATTGAAGATTCTATAAAACAATATGATATTGCATTAAATTCAAAGAAAAATACAGGACATTATATTCAATTATTAGAACAATCAATTGAGTCTAACCAAAAGAAGATTTCACATTTGAATAGTCATGAGTACGACCCCAATTGTAAGTTTTGTTGTGATAATGTGTTCGTAAAGGATGCAATGAAAGCAAAAGAGGATTTAATAAAACAAGGTGATGAAATGGAAACCTTAAATATCGCGTATGATGCATTACTTAATCAACTTGGAAACTTTGGTGAAATTGAAATACAATGGGATGAGTATAATGACTTAAAAACTAAATGGTCAAAGGGAAATGTCATTAAAGAAAAGACACAAGCCGAATTGACTGGGTTAGATACAAAGAAAGAATTATTAGAAACTCAATTAGACAATGTAGAGGATGATATTGAAAAGTATTATGAAAATGAGGACACTATTCAAAGTAATAAAGAGTTAGAAAATCAAATCAAAGAATTAGAGATTGTAAAGAAACAACTTGAGTCGGACATTAAAGATATTACTAAACAAATAGCAACTACAAATGGTTCTATATCATCATTACAGACTTATATAGACAGTATCAAACAAAAGATGAATGAGGTTAAGGACTTAGAGGAAAAGAACCGATTATATACCTATTATTTAGATGCTGTAAAGAGAGATGGTATTCCATATGAGTTAATTAGTAAAGCATTACCTGTTATTGAGAATGAGGTAAACAATATTCTTGCACAAGTTGTAGACTTTGGTGTTACAATGGAAATGGATGGTAAATCTATTAATGCAAAAATAGTTTACGAAGACCAGGAATGGCCATTGGAGATGTGTAGTGGAATGGAGAAGTTCGTTAGTGGACTTGCTATTAGAGTTGCACTTATTAATGTATGTAACTTACCTCGTCCGAATTTCTTAGTAGTAGACGAAGGGTTTGGAACATTAGACGCAGATAACTTATCATCTTTATTTATGATGATGCAGTATCTTAAAACTCAATTCGATTTCATTTGGGTTATTTCTCACTTAGAACAAATGAGAGATATTGTGGATGGTCTTATTGAAATTAAAAAAGTAGATGGTTTTAGTAAGATTGACTTTTAATATTTATTAATATGATGGACATACAACAATTTAGAGAGCAAGGATTTATATATGACGACATAAGAAATTATTCTGATTTAATTAATTTTGAAGATATTAAAATTATTAAAGATAAAATAGATTCAATTCCATATAAACGATATTCAAAATATGATTATTGGTTTTTATATAAAAATTCATCTTATATTGAACAAATATTTTATAAAGATTATTTAAAAAGAGATAAGGATTTAGAATCAGCTGATTATGTTTTTAATTTAGCACATAAATTTCAAATTGATAAAATGTCATCGGATAACATATATCCTACTTGGGTATTTGGTACATCACAAGATGATAATATAATTTCAATAATAAATGATAATATTTTAAAAGAATTTCAGAAAAAATTTGTAGAAAAATACTATTCAGAAAAAATAAGAAAAGAAGAGCAGTTAGTTGGTAATTTTAATTTACAATTTTATGACAAAGGTTGTGAAATTAAATTACATGATGATGGTAGACAAGAAAATAGATTATGTGTATTTCTTTATTTTTTAAACGATGAATGGAATGAAGAAAATGGAGGAAATTTAATTCTTCATACAAAAGATGGAAATTCTATTAAAGTAAATCCAATATTTCCAAACTTTGTTGTATTGGATTCTGATATAAATTTGTTTCACGAAGTAGAATTAGTAAAAAAAGAAACAAAATATAATATAGTTTCTTTCTACGGATATAATTAGTTTAGTATGAAGATTTGGTTACAACCTTATCAGCCTTCAACACACTCGATTGTGGTTTAGAAACACCGACGTGTTTTTTAATCAAATTTTCAACTAAGCTACCCATTTTAAATCCATGCTCTTCACAATATTCTTTTAGAAGTTCATGGTATTCTTTTTTGATTTGCAACATTGCATATTTCATAACTTATTTAGTTTTTTTTAGTTTGTTAAAAGATATATTAGTTTTCTTTAGATAAATATGAAATAATTCTTTTTTTAGAGATATTTATTTAAAAGATTAAATGGCAGTTATAAAGAAAACCTTATTTCCAAAAAACTTAGACAGGTATTCGGTATTAGTAACCGATACAGACCCAAATAGTCGATATTTTAAAATAACGGAATTACCGGATACATTTACCGGAGGCAAGAATGCATTTTTAATTGCAGGTTCGGAAGAACTATTAGGAGATACTAAAATTCAAATTGAATTAAAAGATGGTGCAGGTAATATTATTTATCATGAGCCAGGAGAAGGTATGATATCATCATCTTTTAATGGTGAGACATTTGTTACAGAATATTTTGAAGGGGTATCTAAAGTAGTATCGGTTTACATATATCCAGATACATCATATGGCCCATGTACACTTACAATACTTGGTGAATTATCAAAATACGAAGATGGTAATGGAATAATAAATCCAATACCAATTGAGTGGGAAGGCCAGTATAATGTAAAGTGGCAAAAAACAATAAATGTAAACCCATCTCTAGCTAATACTACAAAAATTAGATTTTATCAAAGACCTACTGCTACTATTAAAGAAATATTATCTCCAATTTATAGAATAGAAGGTGGAGAAAAAGTTAATTCCGGAGTTAGTCAATCATTTGCTGATATTAAACTTTCAAAATTAGAAACATTTGCAGGTGATGTAAAAAGAATAAAAGTATTTAGAACATCGGAAGGAGATATTTCTGATTATGATTTAATACAAGATATATTAGTTGAATCAAAAGAATTACTAACATCATACGGATTAACTGGAAGTGTCGTTGGCCAAACAGGAATAATAACATCGGAAACACTTAAAAGCTTTTGGAATACGGGTTCATTAAATGCATATCTTACATCCAGTAGAGTTGAAAGTGGTGTTGCATTGAATGGTAGTGGATATTTTACATATACATCATCTTTGGATATAAAAAGTACAAATACTTATGAATTAAATTTAGATGCCTTTTATTCATCATCTACACCAAGTAATTTAGGAATATATTTAGTATCTGGTTCAATGAGTAGTAGTATTGGAACTTTATCTGGAATTTCACCAACTAAAAATTTATTAGATACAGTTGTACCATTTAAAATACCAACGGATTTCCCATCAGCTAGTTTATATTTTTCACAATCACAAGGAGAGTGGCATTTAGGAAACATCAGTTTGAAGTTATCACAAGATACTGCATTTTCTCCGGATGAGATTTCGTTTGTTACTACAATGCCTTCGGTAATTGGTAATGAAACATTTAATTTTAAGTTTGAATTTTATGATGTAAATAATAATTATGTTCCTGTTGCTGTAACACAATCTTTAACATTTACAGGTGGGGTAAATATTAATAATACTTTATTATTAGTAAGTGCATCAGCTTCTCAATCACTTGCAGTCCTTGCCACAGTATCATCTTCTATTAGTGGAACGATGACTGTTTATAGTTCATCTGCAAGTAGCTCAGTAAATGTATTAAGTGGTTCGGTTAGTGGCACGATAGGCAGAGTTAGTGGTTCTATTAGTGGTTCAATATATAGTTTGAGTGGTTCGGTATCAAGTTCATTAACATTGACAAGTGGAAGTATAACATTGGTTAGTAGTAGTTTGGTATTTACATCCCAAAGTTTGAGTAGTAGTTTAACAACATTAAGTTCATCACTATCATCTTCATTTTCAAATGCGGCATCACAATCGGCATATCAAGTTTATTCCGCATCACAATATTTGGATAAATTTATTTTTACGGATGCCAATGGTAAACTAAATCAACCACCAACTGCATCTGACCCTGGACTTTATTTGGGTAGTGAGTATTTGGGATATTATAATGGAACGGGTACAAGTGGATGGAAAACTTATATGGATAACCAGGGTGATTTTTATTTAACATCATCTACAGTTGGTGGAGGATTTTTAGCATGGGATTCATCAACTGCAACATTACAAATACAGGGTGCAATTAATATACAAGGTGGAAATGCTGCAACAACTACTGCATTATCATCATCATTAAATGCGGTTAGTGGGGCCATTAATTCTGCAACCGCATCGGTTAGTAATTCATTGGCAGCTAATATATTTACAAATGCGAATGGTTTGGTTAACAGGCCTCCGGTAACTTTGGTAGGAGTACCATCTGGATTATACCTCGGGCCCGAATTTTTAGGATATTATAATGGTAGTAATTGGAAAACCTACATGCAAAATAATGGTAATTTCTTTTTAAGTGGTGTGGGTAGTGATTCTTTAAGTTGGAATGGAAGTAATTTAACAATAAATGGTTCTATTACTGTAACAGGAGGAAACGCAGCTACGAGTGCAGCATTAACATCATCATTAAGTTCTACATTAAGTTCAGCGAATTCAACGGCGTTGGGACATGCAGCAAATGCGGTATCATCGGGTTCAATTTCAGCTGCTGCAGCACAAACTGCAGCACAATTATTTGCAACCTCCGCAGCGGGTAGAGCAGTTGACTCTGGTTCTGCAGCTGCAACGGCTGCACAATCCGCAGCTATTACACAAGCAAAATCGGATGCAAGTGCATCGGTAAACTTATTAGCTAATGGTAATTGGACTGCAGGTACTGGAACATTTATTACTGCAAATTCAATATCTTCACCCGTTATTGCCGGAAATGCCGGATATATTTCCGGAATATTTGTAGTCGGAAACGGTGGTGCAATTACATTGAATGGTACTGACAAAAAAATGTATATTGGAACGGGTACATACAATAACGTAAATACTGCATTTTTTGTAGATAACGCCGGTAGAATGTCATTAAAGGATAAATTGACTTGGGATGGTACTACATTAAGTGTTAAGGGAGTTATACAAGTAAGCGATGGCACGGAAGTAACTACGGCAACGGTCACCGGTGCAGCTTCCGGTTCAACTGCGTTACAAAGTGGACAAACTGGAAAATCTTTAGGTCTAACTGGTGGAAGTGTGGGTGGTGTAACAATTGCATCAACTAAAATATATGTAGGAACAGGAACATGGGGGAATGCAAATACTGGATTTTATGTAGATAACACCGGTCAAATGTCTCTCAAAGATAAATTGACTTGGGATGGTACTACATTAAGTGTTAAGGGAGTTATACAAGTAAGTGATGGTACGGAAGTAACCGCAGCGACGGTATCGGGTGCAGCTTCCGGTTCAACTGCGTTACAAAGTGGCCAAACTGGAAAATCTTTAGGTCTAACGGGTGGTAGTGTGGGTGGTGTAACAATTGCATCAACTAAAATATATGTAGGAACAGGAACACATGGAAATGCAAACACCGGTTTCTATGTGGATAGTGATGGAAAAATGTCTCTAAAAGATAAACTTGTATGGGATGGTACTACATTAAGTATAACCGGAACCGTCGTAATTACTGGTGGTGCAACAAAAACTGCTATCGATGATGCGGCTGCCATAGCAGGTGCTGCATCATCGATTGCAAATTCTGCAACGGCGTCAGCTGCTGCAGCACAAAACACAGCAGATGGGAAAGTTGCACCTTCACAAGTTACAAGTCATCTTGGTGGTGAAAATGTAACAACAATTGATGGGGGTAAAATATCCGCATTATCATTTTCAGGTAAAACAGCAATATTCGACCAGGGTTCGGTTGGTGGTTGGACAATGGATGGTACTGGTTTATATAAAACAACAGGAGCATATACATTAAGATTGGGTGCAAATGCACAAAGAATTTCAATTTCACAAGCAAATGCAGTTGATAGTATTGATAGAGTTAGAGTGGATTCATCTCTGGATATTCCGACTATTACAGTTTCTTCAACAGGTTCACTTCGTTGGGATGCTGCTGGCCAAAACCTTCTAACAATTTATGATACCAGTTACCCAACTTTTTCACAAATTAATACTAATTTTGATACACCGGATTATAGTCCAACCCACCCCGCTGTTTCAGGAGTATATGGTATAATTGGGTTAATATATGCGGCTGAGGAAATATTTGTAGAGTCGGAATCGTTTCCAAATATAGATAGTACAATCGATGGTTATGCTGCATTTGAAGTTAATTCGGAAGTAGAGGGTTATTATAGTGCAACATTAAGAGTAAGAAAATTTCCAACCGACACCGATGCGTTTAATGAAACAAATGCGGATGTTGAATATGGTGATAAACAAGCGATTGTGGCATACAAACAATTCCGACACAACGCAATGGATAGTGATAGAAATATAAATAAATCACAAGTTTTCGGTGCAACGTTCCCGGCCGATGGGCCAGGAGGGATAAATACTCCTGCACCAGGTAGTCCGGGGAATTGGTATAGAGTAGAATTAAGACAAATCTGGGATATACAGGTGTATTCACCCACCCCATATGGGGATGCTTACATTGTTGCTAACAGACCAGCGGACAATATATTTGTTAAATTTGGTAGGGTTTCAAATGGTTATTCGGTATTCTCACCGGGTGGATTACAGGTGTATCAGGGTGTTAGAAACTATATGAACGCATCATTACCATCGGGTTCAACTGGAGATGGTGCCAACTTTTTTATAGTAAAAGGTAAATCTCAAATCATTGGTTCATTAGATGTTACATCCGGATTTAGTGCAAGTAATAAACAATTTAAAATTCAACACCCACTCAATGAAAATAAATGGTTGTATCATACTTCAACGGAGTCACCTAGAGCAGATTTAATTTATAGAGGAATGTTACAATTACAAAGTGGTGTAGGTAGTGCCAGTATAGATTCGGCGTCAAATATGACAAATGGTACATTTAATGCATTAACAAAAAATCCACAATTGTTCTTACAAAATAATGAATCATTTGATAGAATAAAAGGATACGTTCAAAGTGGTAGTGTTTATGTTTTATCTGAAAATCAAAATTCAACTGCATCTATTGATTGGTCTGTTATAGCCGAAAGACAAGATACTGAAATATTAAAATCACCATTATATGATAGAAATGGTAAATATAAAACTGAAAATTATAAAGGTGAATATTTGGAAGCAATGAGGTCGAAAAGATTTTTAAATTATAGTGGTTCAATATGATAATATTTATTACAACAGGTTACGGAAAAAATGTTATAGGTGGTGCTGATATTTGGTGCAATAACTTTATAGAAAATGTTTTACCATTAGTCAAAGAAGATTACAAAATTATAATTGATGGTAGGCCTTTGATTAGAGAAATTGATGCAATCTATACTTTTGGAAACGAAAAAGAAGTTGATAAAATATTAGATGAGTGTGATAAGATTGTATTTTTACATCATTCATATAAACCAAATCCTATTATTCAAAAGTATTTACACAAAACATATCTTACATTTGTCCATGCTTTCATTCCTGATATGGTCGGGTTAAATGATGAATATGAAAATTTAATGACAAGATTGGATTGGCATTGGCAAAAAGATATTTTAGACAACTCTGAAAATATTGTTTGGATTGGTTATGAGAAAGATACAATACATACTTACTATCCAAAAACAATTACAATTCCAAATTACTATGAATGGAAAAATAAAAAACCATTTGTTGGAATAATTGATAATAAAGTAGGATATGCAGCAAGATGTGAGACAAGAAAGAATGCACACTACTTAGATTCAATACCTGCTTTTATATTCTCAAACAAATACGATTATAAAAGAATGTTGGAAGGTAGTAAAATAAATGCATCCGTACATACATTCATAGAATTTGATTATCGTTTTCACAATAAATTTTTTGAAAAAAATTTCCAAATATTTCATGGAGCATATACAAAAGAACCATTTGGGTATGCAATCTTTGACGCAATTGACAATGGTAAACTTCCAATATTAGATGGTAGTTGGATGAAAGATATTAAATACAGATATAGAGCAATTAATAAAAAACAATTTAATTATCAGTATCTTAGAATATTAGAAGATGGATTTGAAAAAAATAAAAAACAATTTGATAGATTAAAAGCCGGAATGGAAAAATATACAAATAAAGAAAATTGGATTAAACAAATAATAGAAGTTATATGAAAACATTTATAGGAAACGAAGCATTGTTATACGCAATATTACCTAATAATAATATTAAAGTTTTAAAAAAATCACATACATTAGAATACTATAATATAAGAGAAACTAAACCATATATTTTGGAATTAGAGGTGGAAGTAAATGATAATAAAGAAAATATTCAATTATACGTTTGTCCAATGCCAACATCAGCATTGACGGCATATCCTACAATGAAATTAACCGAATTAGAATTGGATTGTTATATAAACCCTCCTGAAAATTCAATTGTAATATTTGATAGATGGATATTCGAAAGATATTTTAATTTTATTTTTAATCAATATGGTATTTCAAAATTTAAAAAAATAATTGATAGATACAAAGAAAAAAATGTAAAAGTTATTTTTAATTTTGCTTTTTTCGAACCTACTGAATATGAAAGTATGAATTATTTTTTAATGCAATACAATTATGATTTTGAATGTATTAAAATAACCGATTATGAGTTGTTTGATAAAATTGATAATTTTGTTTTTTCAAAAATATTTAATATATTTCATATAATTGGTGATTTAATGAGTTTTGATATAAATGGTGTTTTTAGAAATAATAATATACAATCAATTGACAAAATGTTTGTAGTTGATAGGTTAAATAATCCGGAAAAAATATATTCACATTTAACACTAAAACCTAGACCACATAGAATAAATGTAATAAATAAATTATACGATTTGGATATAATTGATTATGGATATTGTACTATAAATAAATTAATGTATGATGAATATGATGAAAGAAAAAAAAGAGGAATGGTATATTCTACGGATAATTCTTTAATGCAAAGTAAATGGTTATATGATTATTTTAAAGATATGGATTATAGAGGATATGATTATTATTCTCAAAAAATGCCTGATGTATTGGGTAAAGATTTTTGGTCACATTTAAAACATTATTTAGAACACAAAGAATATAAAAAAAGTTATATAGATGTTATTGGTGAAACTCATATCTTATTTGAAACAATGTATCCATATTTTTCTGAAAAGTCTTATTATCCAATTTTAACAGAAAAGTTTTTTATAATTTATGGTGCAAATAGTTTTTATAAAATGTTAGATGAATTGGGTTGTTATAATTGTTTAGATTTATTTGGATTAGATAAAAGTTATTATGAAATTGAAAATCCATATGAACAAGGTGATATTATTACTAAAAAATTAAAAGAATTGATTGATAAAATACATTCAGGTGAGTTTGATATTGATAATTTTTATAAAGAAAATAAACATAAATTAATAGATAATAAACAAAAAATATTTGCAAATTATACAAATAATATTAAACAAATTCAAAATTTTATTTTTTAAACATGGAAAAAAAAATATTAATAGTCGGATGTTCATTTTCTCACAAAGTTTGGGATGCGGATGGTAATGTAGAAGAATGTTGGGGAGATTGGATTTCAAAAGAATTAGGTGAACAAATATATGTTATAAATTTAAGTATACCAGGTGCAGGTAATGAACTTATAAAAAGAATAGTTACAAAAAAAATACTTGAAGAAAACTGGGACCATGTTATCATTCAATGGAGTACAATTGATAGATGGGATTACCCAATTCAACTTGAAGAACATCCAATGTTTGTTAGGTATTGGCCAATGGGGTCTAATTTAGAAGGAGCAAATGAACACTTTTATAAACATTATTATTCCGTATATGGTGCTGTTGTTGATACTTTAGAAAATATATTATTTACTCAACAACTATTGGATTCTGAAAATATTCCATATAGTATGATTACAATTGGTAATTTATTTACATTATCAACAACTATTCAACAAATACAAAATTTAATGAACTCTGGTGGTGACTATTATGCATTAAAAGAAAATGTATTAAAAAAAATGGAAAGAATACAATTTCCATTTGAAGATACTGATAGTTTACCATTTTTATTGAAGAAAATAAATTATGATAAATTTATATTTTCAGATGATGAAAGAAACCCAATGGGTGGTGGGATGTTAGAGTGGTTGTATAAAGAAAAAAATGAATATCCAAAAATTAATTGGCATTTCAATGGAGAACAATCTTATAGTTTTTATAAAGAATTTATATTACCAAAAATACTAATTCCAAATGGACTTATTTAATAAAGAATATATAAAACAATACCTTACCAATAATCATAAAATTGATGACGATGGTGATATGATTTTAGAACCAGTAAAATATCGTTGGACGCATGGTGCAACCGATTTACACTTAGGAGATGGTATGTTGGTGTATTCTTTCATTCAATTTATTAGAGCAAAAGTATGCGTCTGTATTGGGTCAGGAGGTGGATTTATACCCCGTCTTATGACGCAAGCAAGAATGGATTTACACTCTCAAAATATATTTGATGGAAAGGGGCAACCTGAGTGGGGTGATATTGGAACTACCATTATAATTGATGCAGCAAATGGCGTTGGTGGATTTACTGATTGGACAAATGAAAATAGTTTTTTAAGACAACACTTTCAGCCACAAGTTATATTAGAAACATCAGAAAAAGCATTCTATGATTATTTTATAAGGCAAGATATTAAAATAGATTATTTACATATTGACGGAGACCACTCATATGAAGGAGTTAAAAAAGATTTTGAATTATATTCTACAATTATGTCTGAAAATGGAATTATTACTATTCACGACATAGACCAAACTTATCATGACACATTTGTAGTAACCGAAGATGCAAAAGAAAACTTTGTTCCGTTTGATGGCCCTTCCAAATTTATTAAAGAATTAGAAGAGGATAAAAAATGGAATTTGGTAAATTTAAAAAATTTTCGTATGTTTGATAAAAAAGTTACAAGCACAGGTTTAACACTGTTAGCAAAGAAAGCTTAAAAAAGAATGAATAAAAAAATAAGATTAGTTACAGTAACAGGTTCACGAACGGATACATTGTGGCACATGCTGAATCATTATAAAGATTTGGTAGACGAAATGTATGTTGTAGTTTATGAGTGGGAGGGTTCAAGTACTTATAATGAAGTTTTAAAAATAATTAAACAATTTGATAAAGCTAAAATTATAAAAAGAATAACAAAAGAAAAATTTAATTGGGAATATGTTACTCAGTTATATAATGAAACTAAAATGTTATTTCCTAATGATTGGTGGATAGTTTCGGATGACGATGAATTTCACATTTATTCAAAACCATTAAATCAAATTACATCAGCATGCGAAAGAAATGGTTGGGAGTTAGTAAGAGGTGGGTTTATTGATAGAGTAGGACAAATTGGTGATTTCCCAAAGATAAATAAAAAAGAAAATATATTTGAACAATTTCCAGTTGCAGGATTTTTTAGACACCCAATGAGTGGTGCATGTCCTAATAAGGTATGTATAATGAAAGGTCATATAGAAATTACACCAGGACAACATTACGCAAAAATAGACGGCCATACTACATGGAGATGGCAAGGTTGGAACCATCCGTTGATTGCACCCATCGATGAGTACAATGTTCAGGTTCATCATTTTAAATGGGATTCAACTTGTGTAGAACGAATTAAACAAGTTGCGGATATTAAAAAAGATTATGCATCATCCGATGAATATTTAAAAATGTATCAAACTTTAAGAAGTAATAATTTTGAAATAGATGTTACAAATGAAAAATATATGTTTG
>Ga0208133_1000756_pt1 | contig 12081 bp, 28 predicted proteins | sample ColrivemetaGS535_FD_187595 | JGI IMG/M metagenome (GOLD analysis project Ga0208133, IMG submission 187595) | Estuarine microbial communities from the Columbia River estuary, USA - metaG S.535 (SPAdes) (version 2) | ecosystem: Environmental > Aquatic > Marine > Intertidal zone > Estuary | place... | reverse complement strand
GATTCCTTTGGTGTTATCCTCATTATTCTACAACGAGTATTTACCTCACCACCACTTACCAATTCAGTAAGCTTATACATATATGGTACTATTGATTTTAATTCAGTTTCTTTAAACTGATATTGGTCAGTCCCATCTTCGTACATATCTTTGTACAAACTACCATCTGAACTTATCAATGATATACCACTCCATGCTTTACGATACTTTTTTCGTACTTGCCAAAAGTTTGTATTATAAGATTTGAATGGATAGATATTATCTATCTTATTGTACTCTGCAATTAACTTAGATGAATCTATTTCAATATCTAATTCCAAAAAAGGAATATCTCTAAGTTGTTTAATTAACTCTTCCATACTTTAATGCTGTAGTGGGAGGATTCGAACCATCCACGAGGCGATTCAATTGATAACACATTCCTGCAGGATGGTGGTCTACCCCATATTACCAATCTATTTCGTTACCCTCACCCCCGAGACAGGAGGGCTTGTCTGCCAGATTTGCACACGTACAAATCATTTTCCAACACACTACAATTTAATATGCGGAAGGAGTAGGATTCGAACCCACGGTACCTTGCAGTACGCCTGATTTCAAGTCAGGTACAATCGACCAACTCTGCCATCCTTCCAATATAATATATAAACTATATATTATTTTTTTCTACTCTACGTTTAGCTTCTTCTGCTTCTCTAATCATCCGTATCCATGTTATAGATACATCAACCGGAGCAAGAACCCAAGCCATAACCATCACCATTATTGAATCCAATTCAGGAGATGTTCCATATTCCATGCCTCTATTTTTATATTTCTTATTTAATTGATAGAAACAATAGATAACACAAATAACGTAATAAGTAACTAAAGCGTTCATAACTTTTAATTTTTATAAAGATACGAATAATTTTTCAATTATCCAAATTAAAATGTAGAACTTTTTACATCTTGTAAAAATAGTTTTAATCTTTCTAATTTTTCAATGACGGTAGCCGTTCCATTTAATTTATTTAAATCACCAATCAAATCATCGATTGAGGTTGCTGCGATGCCATAAGCATCATCTTTAGAATTCAAATAGTTGTCTGAAATTCTATACTTTGCACAAATTTCTTGTAAGTTCATAATTTATATTAATTTTTGTTTTTTGTTTTCAATAATTTCATCGGTTGGGGTTACTAAGTGCCAAAAATTATGAATTACATATTTTTTGTCACCTATTGTTTTCAATTGTTCTAATAACACATTATGTAATGGATGGTCTAATTCCTGTACTGAACGTTCTTTTAACCAATCTTTACTTTGATGATTCCAATCTTGTATTGCTCTAAATGTAATAGTGTACGGATTTTTTTTATAATCATATATACTTTCAATTAGTTCTACAAATTGATTCATTTCATGTACATTATGGTCTTGCACTACAAATGAAAAATTTCTGTTAATGAACTTTAAGGTAGAATGATATTTTAAATTTTTCATTAAAGTATCCCAATGTCCGTTCAATCTTACTTTGTTTTCATAGGTATCCCTTGTTGCGGCATCAATTGAAATTTCATATTCGTACACAAATGGATGAATTGGTTTTACAGATTCCCACATTTCCTGTGTCCACATATTACCATTCGATACTAAATAAATTGATTTCAATTTAGGGTATCGTTTAGCATCAAATGTTTGCATAAATGTTCTAAATGCATTGGAATAGAAAGGGTCACCACTTCCTGTCATATGGATAACTTCAACGTCTTCACTAAATTGAGTATTGATATCTTTGATAATACCATCAATCATTTTATCTTTACGATTTGGGATAACATCCAATCTACAAGATGGACATTTTAAATTACATGCGAAATCGAAATTAAAATAAATTAAACGAGGAAATAATTTCCATTCAGTATCAGTTTCAGATAACTTATATTTTTTAAAGAACTCTGCTCTTTTATAGAAATATCCAAAATAAACAGATTGACCTGCTTGGGATTGGAATTCATTTAACATAACTCTTTCATCCGTATTAACTAATTTGGATAAGTAAGGACATTTGGTTTTGGAACAATATTTATACGAACCATCTAAAACGGATTCTCGCACTTTTTGATTAATATCATTAAACCAAACTGATTGTAAGTCATTACTCTCACCTGGCTTAAGATGTGACCAATGTTCAAATGGAATGTCCATCCAATCTGGACAGCAAAACCATGTTGAATTATGGAACACCATAAAATCCTCAAATGGGGCTCTACAAACGTATTTCTTTAAATCAACTTTACTATCCATATATCTATATATATTAACTTATTTTATTTTAAATAATTAGTTAGTGCATCCTCATACCAACTATTATACATTTCTCTAATTTCTAAAGGAACTCCTTTACCAAATGAATCGCTTTCCCATCCATATTGTAGGTATGCCTGAATCTCATCATCAATAACGGATTCGGTATAACCCATTTTTAATAAATTAGTTTTGAATATTTCATAATAGGTTGATGGTAATAATCTAGTTACACCATCTACAATTGATTTATATTTAGAATCAGTATAATATAATCCATGACAAACTTCATGTTGAAACGTATCACCTTCAGTACTTTCTGCACCAATTATATAACCATCTGCATCATCACTATTTAATTCATAAATCTGATGGATGATTGATTCCATTACATCATCGTAATCCGTATATCTATCAGTTAGAGTATCATAACAGTTATATGCAATTTCCAATGGAACGTTAAATCCACTCCAATCAACTCCATAAGTGAACCCTTTACCATATTCCTTACTATACCATTTCATATAATCGGTAAAACTAAAATCTTTGTTACCTCTAAATAATGGATTCGGACATTCATAGAACTCTTGTATTCGTAAGAACGTCATTGCCCTATCATACGAATCTTCAATAAGAACTGCGAATATCTTTGGTTTTACGTTTTCAATTTTGTAGTTTATGTTTATCATTACTTAGGTTTTAATTAAAGCTAAATTACGAAAAATAACCGATGTTTCCAAATTTATTTATTGGATTACTATGAGATTGTTTATCAACATATTATGAATATTTAAAATGTTAATAAGTTTTTACAAAAAAAGTGTGCTAAATTTTCTGAAAAGCTAATAATTATAAAAGAGCTTTAAAACTAGAAGCTGATAAAGTTATAATAAAGAGTATAAGTAAGAGCTTAAAGCTAATTAGCTTTTCCACTTACCACCATTCTTAATCCAATCGGTTCTTAATTCAAGAAGTAATTCTTGTTCTGCACTACCTTTTCTATACCAACCCTTTGATAACATATCCGTTAAGAATACTCTTGCGTTTGCAATGACCCCTATTTCGGTATAAGTAGTGGTTGAACTTTGCATAGTATCTCTCAACCAAATATCTATTAGATTCACTAATTGTATTTGTTTCTCATCCAAATAGATTATATTACCTTTCATACCTATTTTGAGCGGGCAAGGTTAGTGGGAAACTGGGTTTCCATATATTGAGGTGTAAATACCAATGACTCCTACTATTAACCAAAAGAAATTCAAAAGGATATATGATTTGTTATCACGTTCCCATGCTGCATAAGTCAATATAACAGCATCGATGGTATTCCATATCCACATCCATAAGAAAGGTGTATTTGGTCCCATTATAGAAAGAGTACCAAATGCAATGATTCTCATTACAACACCTATACCTTCTAATAGTTCTATAACCTTTTCGTTCTTTATTAATTTCATTTTATTACCATTTTCCTAATGGACATTGTGAACCTCTTGATAATGTTTTTGCTGATATATTGCAACCACACCCATATGTTAATTGTTTTGTTACTTCGTGATAACCAGATTTACTTGTTGAACACGAATTACCATCTCTCATATGACATGAATCACAATACGTTAGTCGTTTAGCAGCTAATTCTTGAGTATCTGAATCTAAGATATCAAATTTATCTCTAACATAATTTCCCCAACCTTCTAAAATGTGTACAATGTTTACCATAACTATTTTTTCTTATTTTTTCTACGTTGTGAGTCTCTTTTCATTGCAGCAAATAACCAAGTAGTTAATAATCCTAAAATGACCACCCCTACAATATTTACAATTTTATTTAAATCCATAATAGTATATATAATAAAAAATTATTTTATCCAATCTCCGTATGCCCAATGATATGATTCAACTACATCATGTCCTTCATTGATATATTTTTCAGCAGTTTCTTCTACTTCAACTCGTAGTCCCCAAGCTGAAGCTTCTAATAAAATCATTTCGATTTCTTGTAAATCACCTATCGTTAATTCGGATGTCATATTTTAATTATTTAATATTTTTAAACATTTGTGGAACTTCACCATATACTGGCAACTTACCATCCCATTTATTAATATACTCTAATTGTAATAACAATGGTGTTAGAGTTACCTGTTTCATTCTATTCGATTCCGCTTCAGCCTTTGCAGATGTCAACATTGCTTGTGCATTACCTTCTGCAGTTGCTACTTTAATCTTCGCTTGTGCTTCAGCAGTTTTCACTTCGTTCTCTGCTCTTAATGCTGCTTGAACTGCATTGTTCTTAGCTTCGATTGATTTCTTAAATGTTTCAGGATAAATCAAATTAGATGTGAATTGATTGATTACAAATCCCTCTTTTAATAATTGTCCATCTAATAATCTACGAACTTCAACTTCAAATATTGCACGATTACTAATTAATTCATCAGCCGTATATTTGTTAGTTGCTAATCTGAATGCATCGTACACTGCTGTTTTTAAGAAACCTTCCTCAATATCTTCTAATGGTCTACGATACTTACTAAATATTGCAGGTACTTTATCCCTTTGTACTGAATAGTTCATAATAGGTGATACACTAAACTCTGAACCATCTTTACTATTTACGATGAATGAATTCTCACCTTTGTATTCTTTGTGTTGAATGAATGTAGGGAATTCATAAATTGCTGTTGTAAATGGATTGTAGAATACCATACCTGTTACTGCTACTACATCATCCACCCCTTTGTTATCACCATACTGATTTACTTTAACACCAACGTGTCCTGCATCAATTCTCTCACAAGAGAAGAATAAAATGGTCATTGTAAAAAATGCAACTACTCCTACTAAAATACTTTTCATAATTTTTTTTGTTTTTAATTGTTGTTCTAATTTTAATTCTTCTCTTTCTTTTTCGATTTCGGCTTGTCTTTGTGCCCAAATATCATCTGATAGGTATGACATATTATTTTGTTTTTTTAGTGTATTTACGTTTTGGTTTAGTGTTGAGTGTAGGAGTTTCCTCCACTTCAATTTTATCTGATATGATGTATTGGTATAATTCCAATCCACCCCATATTAAAAATAACAATGCACCAATACCACCCAATATATTTAAAAAGGTATTTGCTGCAGTTAATGCCGGAAAAATTCCATAGGTTACCAATAAAGTTATTGTAACGAATGTAGCGATTTGTTGTTTGTATTTACTTATTTTTTTCATTTTAACGAGTTTTGTTGAAATCTTTATATACGAATATTATCATTGCTCCCAATAATCCTAATAACATTAGGAAATGGATTCCATCAACTACTATAATTGTAGAATCCCATTTGTTGTCCATAATCATATTAATATGAATGACAGTTCATATTACACATTGCTAATAAAAAGATGTGGTTTTTACACTCACTATCTGCTCTACTCATAGTTAGATACAAATTGTTAGCAACTACTGCTTCAACGAAACCACCACCCGCGTAAGATGATTTATCACGAGTACACATAATGGAAACCATTATATCTAATATGTGGGAACTTACATTTTCATATCCCCATTCCTTAGCAAACTGAATTGCAGTTTCTCTGTTTTTTTCTCTAATATCCATATTTTATATTTTAAGTTTTAATTAATCAATTTCACCAAACATTCGAATCCATTCCTCATTCGTAATACCTGTCATAAGAAACTCCCTATCTTCCATAGATAAGTTGGGAACGATATTCTGAATTAATTCAGTAGTATTCATCCTATTTTCTACTCTACATAATTGCTCAGGAGTAATGTCCAATTCCATTGTAGATTCCTTACCTGATAATTGACTGATTTTGGTGATTTTCATATGTTATGTTTTATCGTTTATCTCTTATTACAAAGCTAAACTACGAAATATAATTCATATTTCCAAATATTTTACCTATTATTTTCAGATAAAATATTTATTAATATGATAAAACTAACAAACATATTACAAGAATTTGAAATACCTTCGGATGTATGGGTAGATTATGACCTAAAAAAGGTAGATAAAGATGGGATGGATATCATATGGGATATGTATAAAACCTCATATCTTAAACAAGGTATGGATTTATCGGCTAATTCAGCATCTGAAATGCAGTCAAAATATAAGGCGGTTCGTTTAAAGGATATTGATGGTGATAATATACCCGATGCATTTATTGTATATAAACCAACTAAGTTTGGTAATAAGATTGCCCTACTTGCAACTAATGGTAAACCAGAGGCTAAAAGAGATTTAGTTAAACAGGCTATTAAACTTACCAAAACGGCCGGATGGTTTATTGAGGCTAGTTTAAAGATGGAAGAAATCTTAGCTTCCGCAGGAGCACCAGTAGTTAGAGATGAACAGAAAATTATAGATATTTTAGGTAGTGATAAAGAACCTAACTTTATAGGTGATGGGTATTATACTCGTACACTTTCAAAAGTAAATAAACGAATTACCAAACGAATTTATGGTAGACCCCGTTAAACTAAAAAAACCCCTAATTGGGGTTTTTTAATTTCTTTCAGAAATCACCTTCGGTGTGAACCAAGTTGTCATCCCAACCATCCCTTCCGGTAAGGCTGTTGACATTATCCAAAGTAACGTTCGAATCTGGTTTTCTAATAGCACGAGCTTCTCTATTATACAACCATTCTTCTAAACCATCCAAATCCGTTCTTCCAAACGAAAAAGAATTGGTGTTCTTAGATTCTTGTTCCACCAAAGACTTACGGCTTTTGATGAATTTGGTGAACATGATAAATATTAATTAAAGATGATGGAAAATATTTCATGTATAAATATATACATTATTTCCAAAACAGCTGAATCAGTAATATACACACTGCAAGTAATAAGCAGGTTATTGTTTTAAGTGTTAGGGGCTCTTTAAAAAGTATCATACTTAGGGTAACAAATATGATTATTCCAATACCAAACCCAATTAATCTACTTGGCCATAGTTGTCCATCTCCCCATGCTACTAAATTATCAACTGATTTAATATAAAGATATGTTGATGGTATAGCACTTAGTAAAACTAATACTGGGTATTTATCAAACCACCCATATTTTATATTTCCTTGTAATTGTAAAAACGATATAATCTGACCAACGATACCATATAAAATTCCATATAATAAATTGGTTGACATTATTCGGTTTCGTTATTTATATATTCTTCAAACTCTCTTCCGGCTTTTGGATTGATTTCATATAGATATTGCATACCAAGTTCATATCTACTATTCTGTGTTTGTAATATAAATAATTCGTTTGTTAAACTATCATTTACAACCGCCAATGAATCTACAACATTTTTATCGCCATGCAATTGTTGTGTTGTTTTTAATTCTTGTTGTAAGTTGAAGATTCGTTTACGTTGCTCTCCATTAAGAACTAATAAAAGACATGCTCCACCTATGGTGAAATACTTTTGATTCTTCGAAAAGAATGCTATTAATTTTTGTATCATACTTAAAATAATGTTAATACTGATTCTACAAATGCAGTTACTATGACTAGACAAGTTGATACTACTATAATACCAACTACGATACCAATCCCTAACATAATACCATCTACTATTTTTTCAATTTTGTTATTCATTGTTTTCTTTTTTGTTTTCATTAATACCAAATAAATCATCACCAGTATAATCTGGATGGTTCTTTTGCATATAATCAATACCCTTTACCCATAGTATAACTATCGGTAATAAAGAAATGAATATAATTCCAAATACAATTAATTGTGCTTCCATAATTAATCCCACCAACCTCTCATATCAGACCCATTATACCAATTATCCCACGCGGTTGATTGTTCTTCCTTTGTTAAGGTTTTTTTATATTTTTTATAATCTAAGATTGATTGACCTTTAAAAATGTTCCAAAGTTCTCTCCATTCTCTATCATCAATACTTTGAGATAATTTAAATACTTTACTATTGTGTGCCCTTTCATCCTTCGTATCATTATCAATTAATCTATAATTACCATCTTCAGTTGGTTCAAATTCCCACGGGTTAGAATATAATTCACCCAATATCTTTTCTGCTTGCTCAGTATAAGTATCATTCAAACGATTATCTAATAACTCAATTGCTCTGCGAATCTTTGCTACCTTTTTATCTCTACTTTCATGCACTTCGATTCCTTTTACTGATAATTCTTTTTCCATTATTACTAATGAACGATGCAACATCTCTAATGTATATCTATAATCCCACCATTGATGGTTATATAATTCTCTACGGAAACGCCAGATGTTTCCAAAAAATGTAGGGATTCCTCGTCTAATAAATTCCCACACTTTCCATAACTTAGTATCATACCAAGCCAACTTTTCTATACTCTCAAAAAAAGAGTCTTTAAATTCTACTTTCATTTTTTTTGTTTTTTAAATAACTCACTAAACTTTTTCTCTGGTCTAATTGTTGTCCAACTACCATCTTTATTTTCCCTCATAAGAGGAGCAGACCATCCTGCATATGCAATCCATAAGAAAAGTATAATCAGTAATGTAATGAATAACCCCATAATATATTTTTTTAAATTGTGTGTTCAATATTAACTCTTACACAAGTTTGTGCTTGAGCTTCGTTCATAAAAAAATTATTTATATATCCCATCATATTAGCAGAACCAATTGGATTTGCTGAATGAACGTATACTTTTGGAAATGGAAAAGGGTTACCCTTCTTAACATCTCTTGCTAATTTACTCCACTTTGGATTTTCGTTATAGAATTGATTCACCAACCATTTAGCACAATGTAACCCAGTCTTTTCTAGAATATTATCATAATCCAATGTATAGTTTGGTGAAACATTATTGTAATATTCTTTCATTGCAGTATCTCCTAAATCATGGTCTAATGAAATCAAATCATAATTACTTAATCCATTCATTCGAATATGAGCAACAAACTCATCGTAGTTTCTAACCACTTGCCATTTATTATCAAGTGGAGTTCTTACATCATCCAAATATAACCATATTTTTTTATTTGTTTCCATTATATAAATTCTAATATTTCATTCGCCTCAAAATCATAATCAAATGTCATTGGTTTGTTATTTACTAAATAACTCAAATCGCAATTACATCCATTAAATGCATATCCCCAATCCGTACGTCTATATCCATATGCTTCATGAATGTGGCCGGAAAAATGTAATTGAGGTCTAACTTCATTCAATCGGTGGTATAGTTGTTCGCAACCCACATTCAATCCCTCTCTACTAGTCCTATCACAATATCCAAATATTGGGCCGTGGGTAATAATGATATTTGAATCGGTAGGAATTTTATTCCAAACTTCGTTTATATCATATCCTCTATCTTTGTTGAACGCCCAACCATATCCAAATGATGGCGTGATTGGTGACCCCCATATCTTTAAACCATCAATCGTAACATCGGAATCTTCTAAATAAAATACATTTGAATCTAATTCAGAATTTAATAGTATATCCAACCATTGTGGTTTACCTACTGATGGGAAATGTGTATTGCCTTCGGTTTCCCATACTGAACGCTTCCCATCAAAATAATCAATCTTAGTCTGCATCAATATTTCAGAATCAAAAGACATATCATGATTACCTGCAATAAAGATTTTATGAGTATAGTTATCTATCCCATTAAACCATTTAATAAAATTTTCAACTTCACGTTCTCTACCTAACGAAGATATATCCCCACTATGAATAAGGATATCTCCACCTGGTAATTTACCATTAAGTTGTTTGTGTTTATTATGGGTATCACTAATGTGTGTGATTCTCTTCTTCATAACTATCTTCTTTGTTTCCTATCATTTGATATACATCCATCAATAAAGATAATGCTTCATCTATTTTATTTTGAATATCAGGTTCATTTTCTGAAAGAGGATGATTCAAAATATGGTCATCGATTGTACAACACACAATATGAATTCTATCCATTAATTCCAAATAATGGCCTTTATTTATCAAATTCTTTTTTGGTTTCTTTGATGACATCTGATACTGATTTATTTGGATTCTCTTTAGCATGTCTAACTGCTCTAATTATAAACTCTGCTAATTGTTTCTTCTTATCGATTTTTTTGATTAACTCAATAAGAGTATCCAAATCTTCGTAGAACTTACCCATTTTTTTCTAATTTTGATTTATGTAATGCGATGTATTTTCTATAATCTATTTGAACTAAATTATCTTCATCGGTTCTATCTCTTACTAAAATTTCAACACTACCATCTAATCTAACACCGATACCACTAAATCCAAATCCTTCGCATATGATTGGTTTATAATGACCTTTGGGAATTGATTCTACTACTTCGTCAATATCAAAATCCCAATTTATTTCTGGCTCGTATATTTCACAATATTGTTTACTAAATTCTGCCATATTTTATTTGTTTAAAATAATGTTCCCATAATTGTTCACAGTTTACTGCTTTAACTTCGTATGGGTGGTTATGATAAGTATACCCCATATCGTAGTAACGTTGTATCCAAGAGGGACATTGTAAATAATGTTGATACTCATGTAGTATCGTTTTGATTACATCTTTAATAGAATCTATATTTTCAAGTATCAATACAATACTATTATCATTTGGGTCGAACCATCCTTGTATTAATTCCAAATCTTTCTTACGAACTTTACCATCTGCAAAATCTTCACTAAACTCCATTATATCAGTTCGTTTCATAATATCCAAATAGGGTATATCGGCATGGTATTTACTTTCACCGAAATCCTCCACTATCATATTAAAACTTTCTTCAATACGTCTTATTAATTTTTTGGTGAGTTTCATTATAGTCTTTTTACAAAGATACGAAATATATTTCAATTTTCCAAATTTATTTTACCATAGATGGACTACAAAAACTTAATAGACAATATCTATTGAAACCTTTAACCGGATTTACACTATGATATGCATTGAATTTAGTAAAATCTAAAATGGCAACATTTCCATATATTGGAGGTACGATACTGGTATTATCAATAATCAATTCACCACCTTTAGTTACATCCCAATCAGTTGATAAATATACTAACATAGCACAATCTCTATAACTTAAATTATTGTCTTGATGATTTTTTAAAAAACAACCATCATTATATAGTGTAATATTAGTACCACAATTACCATTAGAATTTTCATAAAACAACATATATAGTTTATGTCTAAAATCTAATATCTGACGAGATAGTACTGATTTATAAAACCAAATTTGGTCTAATGAATACCCATTTTTAAAATTATATTTATCCAATACATCGTTTTTAATATTTGATAATTCTTCAAACGAAGTATCTGAAATAGTATTCGGATACAATGGAGTATCAAGTCCTTTAGGATTTATTATACTCATTTGTAAATTATTAAACTGATTTGGATTTAATGAATTAGGTGGTATTGCTAATTCTAATTCATTATACAATTCTACACTTAAATCTTTTACATTAAAAGATGTAAATCCATTAGTAAAGAGTTCACTTTTTAAATCAGTTAATTTTTGTCCATTCATTATTTATACGTTTCCAATGTTGAATATGTTTAATACCATCATCGTATGGTATCTTTATAAATATAGATTGGTTGCCTTTGAAATTCTTTTTATACAAGCCTTTCCATTCTATTATATTTTTATGGTAATGTTTTATCAATTTATATGGATACCATAAAAGTTCCATAGTGTCTGAATTACAAAATTGAATATAATCAACGAACCAATCTTTATAAGGATTAACTCGTTGATTATCACCATT